>Ga0207428_10000049_pt1 | contig 179267 bp, 180 predicted proteins | sample RhiMethybrSRZTD1_FD_187600 | JGI IMG/M metagenome (GOLD analysis project Ga0207428, IMG submission 187600) | Populus rhizosphere microbial communities from Tennessee, USA - Rhizosphere MetaG P. TD hybrid SRZTD1 (SPAdes) (version 3) | ecosystem: Host-associated > Plants > Roots > Rhizosphere >...
GTCGCCTTCGAGCCGCACCTCGAAGATCGGGACGTCACCGGAAACGGGACCGCTGAGCAGCTTGCCGGTGCGGACGTCGAAGCAGGCGTAGTGCAGCGGACACTCGATCACGTGCCCGACGAGCTCGCCGGTCGAAAGCGGCGCGCCCGCGTGACCGCAGACGTCGCGCAGCGCGTAGAACGCGCCGCCGACGTTCGCGATCAGCACGCGCTCGCGATCGATGACCACCCACTTCATGGCCCCGGGCGGCAGCTCGGAGGCCGCGGTCACCGCCACGAAGCCTTCGAGCATGCCGCCCAGCGCCCCGCGCCTCGCCGCGCTCAGCTTAGCTCGAAGCCGAACAGGCGGGCGGCGTTCTCCGAGGTGATCTTCCTCAGATCGGGCTCGGGCACACCGGCGAACATGCGGGTCAGGAAATCGCGCGACTTCGGCCACGTCGACTCGGCGTGCGGGAAGTCGCTGCCCCACAGCATGGTGTCGACGCCGATCGCGTCGCGCAGCTTGACGCCGAGGTCGTCCTCCATGAACTCGACGAACATGTTGCGCCGCCAGTAGTCGCTCGGCATCAGGCCGTCTTTCGACCGCCAGCCCTTCGTGAACACCGGGCGCTCGCGGTACGTGAAGTCCATCTGCTTGAGCCAGTGCGGGATCCACGCGGCTTCGTGCTCGACCGAGCCGACCCTGAGCTTGGGATAGCGGTCGAAGACGCCGGCGAAGATCATCGCGCCGAGCGAGTAGCGCACCCAGTAGTCGGTCGTGGAGCGCCCGGCGCCGCTGAGCTCGGCGAGGTTCATCGTGAACTCGCAGCCCGGGATGCCGCCGCGCGGGGTGCCGATGTGCAACAGGAGCGGTACGCCGAGATCCTGCGCGGTCCACCAGAGCCGGTCGTAGATCGGATGGCGGTACGGCCGATCGGCCAGCGGCGAAACCGGGATGAAGGCGCCGACCAGCCCGAGCTTTTTGCACCGCTCGAGCTCCTGCGAGGCTTCCTCGACGTCGTCGACGTTGAGCATCGCGATGCCCTTGAGGCGATCGGGGAACGGCCGGCAGAACTCCGCGATCCAGTCGTTGTAGACGCGGCAGATCGCGGTGAGGAGCTCGCTGTCGGGGATGCGGTACCAGAAGAGCCCCTGACTCGGCTGCAGGCACGAGCCCCACACCCCGTCCATCTCGTTTTCCTTCACCATCGCCTGGGGATCGTAGGCGCCGAGCCGCACGTCCTCCCACATCCCGAGAAAGTCGATCTGCGAGGGATCCTCGAACCGCTGGCCCGCCTGCATCACGGCGCCCAGGGTCCCCACCTGCTGCCCATCGATGACCCACGCGTCGAACTTGCGCCCCTTCGGTGTTTCCAGCCGCTCGAGCCGCGGCGCCCGATCGCGGAATCGCGCGTCGATCCGCTTGATGTAGAGATCCGGCGGCTCGACGATGTGTGAATCGGCCGAGATGAGCTTGTACGAAGTCATCGCGTCCTCCATTGGTTCAGAGGCGCGCCTCGGCCGGCGGGGCCCCAGCCCCGCGACGGCCTGCAGCGCGCACTGCACTCAGGACCGGAACCCGTAGTACGCCGCGCAGTTGTCCCAGAGGATCTTGCGCTTGCTCTCCTCGGAAATCGGGAGCCGCAGGAACGACTCCACCGCCCGCGGGAACTTCGAGTCGCCGTGCGGGAAGTCCGTCGAGAACACGATCCGGTCGTCGCCGATCGCGTCGATCACGTGCTTCACGGGCTCCTCGTCGCACTCGACCGACACGAAGCACTGGCGCTTGAAGTACTCGCTCGGCGCCATCGTCAGCTCGCGCGCGTAGATGTCGCCCAGCCACTCCCAGTGCTCGTCCATGCGCCAGAGCAGGAACGGCACCCAGCCGCAGTTACCCTCGAGGAACGCCACGCGCAGCCGCGGATGGCGCTCGAGGATGCCGCCCGCGCAGAAGGAGCCGGCCGTCAGCATCTGCTCGACCGGATGCGAGTAGATGTGCTTGAGCATCGTGTTGGCGCCGAACTGCTCACCCACCTGGCGCAGCTGCGAGCCCGAGCCCTCGTGGAACCCCAGCGGCACTTCCAGCTCCTCGAGCGCGGCCCACAGCGGCTCGTAGTACGGATCGTGCCAGTTGCGGTTGTTGACCTCGTTCGGCCGCAAGAACATCGCGCGGAACCCGTACTCGCGCACGCAGCGCCGCGCCTCGGCGACCGCGTCGTTGACGTCGAACGGCGAGATCATGCCCGCGCCGAGCAGGCGCTCGGGATTCTCCTGGCAGAACTCGTAGAGCCAGTCGTTGTAGGCGCGCGCCATCGCCGCGGCAAGCGGCCGATCCATGTCGGGAATCGTCAGCGCGAAGAGCCCGCGCGAGGGATAGACGACCGCGACGTCGATACCCTCGATGTCCATCGCCTCGAGCTGCACCTTCGAGGTCCAGCCGCGCTCGGCGTACGGCTTCCAGCGCTGCTGGTTCAGCTCGTAGTTCTTGCCCTGCCGGCGCCGGCTGCGGTCGGCGTCGCCGGCGATGCGCCCCCAGGCCTTGCCGTTGTGGGCCAGACGGAGATCGCCCTCATCCTCGGTGAGGCCGATTGGCGCCTGATCGCGGAAAGCCGGATCGATGTACCGCGTCCACAGGTCGGGGGGCTCGATGATGTGGATGTCGCTGTCCAGGACCTTGAACTTGCCGTGGGCCATGGCGCACCTCCCGTGCGCCGGACCGTAACCCCCTGCCGGCTCGTTGTCAAAGCCGCCGGAGGGTGCTATGTCATCCTGGATGATTCCGGTGATCGACCTCGGCCCCTATCTCGCAGGACGGCCCGGCGCGCCGGCCGCCGCCGCGGCCGAGATCGGCCGCGCGCTCGAGGACGTCGGCTTCTTCGTCATCGTCAACCACGGCATCTCGCACGCGTTGATCGATGACACGTTCGCCCAGGCGCGGCGCTTCCACGCCCAGCCGATGGACGACAAGCTGGCGCTCCGGATGAACGAGCACAACAACGGCTACATGATGCTCGGGCGCTACGCCGTGTGGACGTCCGACGTCAACGCCAACGACAAGCCCGACCTGAACGAGGCGTTCTTCATCAAGCGGGAGCGCGGGCCGGACGATCCGCTCGTGCGCGCCGGCCGCCGCTTCGCGGGCCCGAACCGGTGGCCGGAGGATCTGCCGGGCTTTCGCCAGGCGGTGCTCGCCTACACCGACACCGTCGACGCGCTCGGCCGCAAGCTCCTGCCGCTCTGCGCGGTCGCGCTGGACCTGCCGGCAGACACGTTCGACGCCGCGTTCGCCGAGAGCCAGTTCAGCTTCAGGCTGACGCACTATCCGCCGGTCACCGCGGAGGCGAACCAGTTCGGGATCGCTCCGCACACCGACGCGAACTTCATGACGTTCCTCGCCCAGAGCGAGGTGCCCGGGCTGCAGGTCCGCATGCCAGACGGTACCTGGATCGACGTGCCCTACGTGCCGGGCTCGTTCGCGGTGAACTCGGGCGACATGATGCAGCGCTGGACCAACCATCGGTTCAAGTCGACGCCGCATCGCGCGCTGCCGCCGGTGGGCCGGCCGCGCTACGCCATCCCCTATTTCATGGGGCCGCATCTCGACACGGAGATCGCGTGCCTGCCCACGTGCCACGGCCCGGGCAACCCGCCGCGCCACGCACCGATCACCTACGCGGCGTACCTCGACTGGTGGTACGACGCCAACTACAACGCCGCGCGCCAGCGCGACGTGGCGTAAGGTTGTGCGCGCTGCAGGCGGTCGCGGGGCTGGGGCCCCGCCCGCCGAGGCGCGCGTAAAATTAGTCGGAGGAAAACTTCCATGGACGTTCGCGATCTGTTCCTGGACCAGCACGCCGCAATGCACTCGGCCGCCGTCGGCGGCAACAAGATGTCGGCCTGGGAGCGCACGTTCAGCGGGCTCAGCGACGAGCAGATGCGCGTCCGCCCGCGCGAGGACCTGAACTCGCTGGCGTGGCTCGCGTGGCACATCGCGCGCGCCGAGGACATCTTCCTCAACACGATCCTCGGCGGCCGCACCCAGCTCTTCGACGACGAGGGCTGGGCCAAGCGGCTCGCCGTCGCGCGGCGTGACTTCGGAATCGGCATGACCAGCGCCGAAGTGACCGAGCTGACGCGGCAGATCGAGGTCGGCGCGCTCCGCGAGTACCGGGACGCGGTCGGACGGCGGACGCGCGAGGTGGTCTCGGGATTCAAGCCCCAAGATTGGGAGGGCACGGTCGCGACCGACGCCGTCCAGCGCGCGGCCACCCAGGGCGCCTTCGGCGTTCGCACCGAGCAGATCGTGAAGGCGTTTCCGGGCCGGCCGCGCGCAGCGATGCTGAGCGGCATCGCGCTGTTCCACTCCGCGGGTCACATCGGCGAGGCGGCGACCGTCAGAACCGCCGGCGGCTTCGGCACCGGCGTCTAGAGCGGGGGCTTTTCGAAGCGGCTACTCGAGCCGGTACAGGGTGACGTCGAGCTCGCGCACGTCGCGCGCCGCGCGCTGCCACTGGATCAGGATCGGGCTCTGATACACGCCCTCCACCGGCGCCGGGCGCGCGCCGTCCGTTCCAGCCACCAGCAGGCTAATCGACCGGCGCACTCTGAACACGCGTGCCACCGGAACGGCCAGGGTCGCGGCGAGCATCTGCTCGAGCCGTGAGCCGCGAAGCCCCAGCGATCTCAGACCGGTGTTGAGCACGCGGACCAGGTCGTAGCGCGCGTAGCCGAGCGCCTTGCCCGGAACCGCGCGCGGGTTGGCCAGCGCCTGTCGGGTCTCCTCGGCCATGAACCGGAACGGGTTCTTCAGCACGGCGGCGAGGTCGTATTTCATCAGGAGCGTCTCGAACTCGTTGATCGTCAGCGCCGCGTCGCGCTCACCGGGGCCGAGCGCAATGTGCAGCCGGCCCTTGTCGACGTCGGCCTTCGCGACGAACTCGGCCAGCTCCTCCGAGAAGCCGAGCGCGCGGTCTTTCAGGTTGATCGAGTCGATCGGATGCCCCGAGAGCGGGACTCGCAAGCGCGTCTGCGCGGCGACGACCTCGCGATGGAAGCCGATCACCCGCGTCTGGCGGCGCCGCGGCCGGCCCTCGTTCACGCCGTCCAGATCGACGAAGCACACCACCTCGCCGGGCCGGTTGGGATGCGTCACGCAGGGCCGCAGGCCTCCGGCGATGAATGCCAGATGCGAATCGCCGTTGCGAGGCTCGACCGCGCGCTGCGCGGCGTCGAGATCGCGCCGGCGCTCGAGGCGGTCGTGGGCGTAGCCGGCGCCCTCCGGGAAAATCTGCCGGAGCGTGTCGATGTACGTCCCGACCCGCTCGGGCCGGAGGCGCGCGACCAGGCTCCGGTCGAGGAAGCCCGCCGTCGTGTGCGCCGACCAGTAGAGGCAGCGCGGGTACGACGCGAGGGATTCCGCGTGCTCGCTCGAGAAGCGCGAGCGCAGCTCAACGAGCTCGAAGCGCTCGCGCGCGGAGAGCTCCAGCGTGAGCTCGAACGGGCTCGACGCCATCGGCCTATTGCGTCGGCCGCCCCCCGATCGGGGCGCCGACGATCGAGATCAGGCGCACAGCGGCCAGCAGGCGGATCGCGATCCACGACGGGTCGAGCTCCGACCGCCGCAGGCTGAACTTCGGCGAGCGCGGAAACGCGTGATGGTTGTTGTGCAGGCTCTCGCCGCCGGTCAGCCAGGCGAGCACGCGCGAGTTGTAGGCCGTGTTCTGGAAGTTCTGGCCGCCCCACCAGTGGCCGAGGCCGTTGATCAAGGGCGCCAGCACGAACATATAGAGGACGCCGTGGCCCACCATGGCCACGATGCCCTGCCACCAGCCGATGGCGAGACACACGGTCGCGGTGCCGAGCAAGAGCCCGGTCCAGCCCCACGAGAAGACGCGCCGCTCCCACCAGTCGGGCCCGAGGTCGGGCGCGAACGTCTCGACGGTCTTAGGCCGGCGAGCCTCGCGGACGTAGTAGTAGACGTTCCACAGCTGGACCTTCCAGAAGCCCAGCAGCAAGGGACTGTGCGGATCGCCGTCGCGGTCGGCGAACGTGTGGTGCTTTCGGTGCACGGCCACCCACTGCTGACGGCTCTGGCCGGTCAGGAGCCAGAGCGCCGCGCGGAACAGCACCGCGGTGAGCGGATGCAGCGCGAGCGAGCGGTGCGCGAGCGCGCGATGCAGGTAAATGGACGTCGCGAACGTGGCGATCTGCGCCAGCACGAACGAAACGATCGTGATGATCAGGATCTGACGGATCAACAGTTGTCCCCTTCCGGTCTCTCGATCACAGGAATGCCCTGCCGTACAGGTGCTCGCGCGTATGCGGCGCGCGGCTCACCTTGGGATCACCATGCTTGCGGGTCAGGACCTGGTACAGCGCGATCGACCCCTCGGAGAAGGCGACCGCGGAGCAGGTCAGATAGAGGAGCCACGTGCGATAGACGCGCTCACCGGCCAGTGCGCGGGCCTCGTCGGCCCGCTCGCGCAGCCGCTCGACCCAGTGCCGGCACGTGCGCGCGTAGTGCAGCCGGAGACCGTCGACGTCGACGATCTCGAAGCCGGCGCGCTCGATCTCGGTCAAGGTCTCGCTGAGCCCGGCGAGGTCGCCGTTGGGAAACACGTGGCGATAGAGAAATTCCGTCTGGCTGGTCGGCTTCCAGTGGAACTCGTGAACGATCCCGTGGTTCAGGTAGAGACCCCCGTCCACGAGGTTCCGGCGCACGCTGCCGAAGAACGCGGGATAGTTCGGGATCCCGACGTGCTCGATCACGCCGACCGCGGCGATCTTGTCGTAGCGGGCGTCGGCGGGCAGGTCGCGATAGTCACGATACTCGACCTTGCAGCGGTCCTCGAGCCCTTCCTTCTTGATCCGCTCGGCCGCGTAATCGGCCTGCGCCTTCGACAGGGTCACGCCGTGGGCGCGCACGCCGTAGTGCTGCGCCGCCCAGATCGAGAGGCTACCCCAGCCGCACCCGATGTCGAGCATGGTCTCGCCGCGCTGGAGCTCGAGCTTTCGGCACACGAGCTCGAGCTTGTCGCGCTGAGCCTGCTCGAGCTTGCCGTCGGGATCACGATAGTAGGCGCAGGTGTAGACCATGAGGGGGTCGAGGAACAGCGCGTAGAACTCGTTGGACACGTCGTAGTGGTGGGAGATCGCCTTCGCGTCCGCTTCCTTGCTGCGTGGCCTCACGACGTGACCTCCCGCATCCCGAAGATGCGTCCGAAGACGAGGTGCCGCCTCGCCGCGTCCGTGTTGAGCACGGCGCGCACGAACCCGCGCGCCCACGCCTCGGGGATCCGCGCGAGCTGGCGGCCGAGCCATCCCATCTCGCCCGAGCCGTAGCGCCGCACCACCGCCGTCGCGTACGCGTCGAGGCCCACGCCTCGGCGCAGGCGCGCCTCGACCGCCTCGGCGGCAAGGATCCCGCTCTTGATCGCCGGTCCGATGCCCTCGCCGCTCAGGTCGCGCGCGAGCCCGGCCGCGTCCCCCACGAGGCAGAATCGATCGCCCGCCAGCTTCCGCGGCGCCCGGCGCCGCACGACGTAGGCATGGCCGCGAAACGGCTCGATGGCAAGGTCGGCGGGAAGGCCGCCCAACCTTCGCAGCGCTTGCACGAGCGCCTCGCGTCGCCGCGGGAGGTCGGCGCCGGGCCCGGATACGCAGCCGACGCCCACGTTGAGCACGTCGCCCTTGGGGAAGTACCACGCGTAGCCCTTGAGGTCGGGCTCGACGTAGAGCTCCGGCGCCCGCCACCAGTCTCCGAGCGCCTGGACCCGATCGGCGGGCAAGCGCGTCTCGCTCTCCTGCGCGATCACGACCTCTTCCTCCCCGGAGACCTGACCGAACGCCTGCGCCACCGGGCATCGATGACCGCCCGCGCCGATGACGAGCGGGGCCGTGAAGGCTCCGTGCGGGGTGACGACCCGTACGCCGTCCGCATCCAGCGCCACTTCGGTCACGCGCGCGCCCTCACGCACGTCGGCGCCGACGGCGCGGGCGCGGTCGAGCAGATGGTGGTCGAACTCCCGGCGCAGGATGCCGTAGCTGGCGGGCTTGTTCCAGCGCGTCTCGTTGCGCCGGCCGTCGAACTCGAATCGGCAGGCCGAGAAGGCCTGGATCGTCAGCGGGTACTTCTGGGGATCGACCTCGGCGTCGGCCAGCGCGTCGGGCGTGACCCAGCCCGCGCACACCTTGATCCGCGGAAACACCGCGGCGTCGAGGAGCAGCGGCCGCAGTCCCGCGCGCGCGAGCCGCCACGCCGCCGTGCTGCCGCCCGGCCCGCCGCCCACCACGATGACGTCGTGCGCCGCCACGTCAGCTCCGCCAGAGCGTCATGAGGATGCGCAGCCGCTCCCCGAACGGCACGCGAATTTCCTCGATCGAGTTCGCGATCGTCATCGCCTCGAAGAGGTCGCCCTCGAGATCGAGGGACCCGTCCACGTAGGCCTCGGCGAAATTCAGCGGGCTCGGATCGCGAATCAGGCGCAAGAAGGTCGCGGGCTGGTGCACGACGGCCGTACAGACCGGCGCCCCCGCGCCCAGGTTGACGACCGAGCCGTCCCACAGGCGAAAGGCGAAGCCGCCGGGCACGCGATCGAAGACGCGATGCAGCACTTCCGCGGCTCGGCGCGGGCTCACGTTCTGGGGAAAGATCATGTGCGCGAGGTCAAAGGCAACAATCGTGCGCTCATCCCTGGTCCTCCCTCGAAGACCGGTCTTGGGTTCACGCCCGGGTAGGTCTCCTGGCTTCCGGATCGCCCTACTCCCCGAGCCTTCCCGGCGCGAAGCCAGTGGCTATCTCGGGTTTCGTCCCCGGTTACAGTGACGGGGTCGCGGCGGATTCGCACCGCCTTCCCTGGGCCCTCCGAGGCACCCGGGCGCACGCAACGGCAAAACACTAACAAAGCGCTCCGATGGGCGTCAACTTCGAAGGTGTGTCGTGGGCGGGTCCGCACCTGGCGCTACCTAACAATAGGGTAGCACGCGTTCGCCGAAGAGCCGGATCGCCTCCATGATCTTCTCGTGCGGCGGCCCGCCCGAGTGAGCGTGGCGCAGCCGTAACAAGAACGTGCTGGCGTCGGTGGCCTTCTGCCAGCGCTGGAATTCCCTGATGCACGTCTCGGGCTCGCCGAGGATCAGCCGGTCGGGCGCCAGGTTCGCCAGGCTGAACTCGGTGTCGGCGGACATGTTCTTGAACTCGGCGAGCCGCGCCTCCCAGTAATACCGATAGGCAGCCATGACGTGCGGACCGTAGACCTGCTCGGCTTCGGCACGCGTGTGCGCGACCCAGGCGTCGCGCATCTGGATGACGTCGGCTTTCCGGCCCGCCCGGGCCGCCTCGTTCTTGTAGATGTCGGCCAGCTCGGTTGCGTTCGCCAGGCTCGTGCTGGGCGTGCCGACGAAGCCGTCGGCAAGTCGTCCGGCGCGCCGCGCTGCCGCCGGCACGCTGGCGCCGAACCAGAGCGGCGGCCCGGCAGCTTGGAAGGGGCGAGGACGGATCTGGACGTCCTCGAGCGTGTAGTGCTTGCCGCGATACGAAAACGTCTCGCCGGCCCAGCACAGGCGCAGGATCTCGACGCTCTCCTCGAACAGCGCCATCCGATGCTCCATCGGCACCGAGAAGGCGCGAAAGTCGGCGGGCTGATAGCCGATGCCGACGCCGAGCACCAGCCGGCCCTTGGAGACCAGATCGAGCGTGATCGCGTCCTCGGCCACGTGCACGGGGTGGTGCAGCGGCAGCAGGATCACCGAGGTACCCACCCGCAGACGCTGCGTGCGCGCGGCCACGGCGGTCGCCACGATCAGCGGCGACGGCAGGAATCCGTCCTTATCTTGATGGTGCTCGCCGAAGAAGCAGGAGTCGAAGCCGCTCGCCTCGGCCAGCTGGGCCTCGGCGATCGCTTCGTCGATGCAGCGATCGAGATGCTCGCCTCGCGGCGGATTCGCGATCGAGCTATAGAGGCCGAATTTCATGGCTCACCTCGCCCGGCCACACGCGTGTCGGGGTCGACACACTGTAGCATCAGCGAAGCGGCCGGCCCTCGTCGTCCACGAGCTGCCTGACCAGGGTCGGCAGCCGGTTGTGCAAGCCGCCGAGCAGCAGCGGGGCGCGGCCGCTGACCCGGAGGTGCCGCACGGTGCCGACCGGGCGCAATCGCACGCAGGCCGCGCGCTGGCCCTTGGGATCGTCGCTGCGGACGTAGGAATAGACAACGCGCGCACCGAGCGCCTGGAGCTTTACGAACAGGTGGTCGAGGACGAACCCGAAGGCGCCGGTTCCGCGCCGGGACGGCGGGGTGAACGCGTCGTAGAGGTAGGCCTCGTGGCTCCGCAGCACGATGTCGCGCTCGAGCTCGGGAACGTGCGCGCCCACGGTGGTCGCCCATCCCGAGTGGATCGGACGCCCGTGCGGATCCAGCGCCATGAAGCAGAGATCGCCCCGACGCAGCCGTTCCCTGACGATGCGGGCGGTGCGGCGGGGATCGGAGGCCTCGAGGATCAGCGACACGTCGGCGAGCGACGCTTCGAAGATTTCGAGCCCGGGCCTGGCGCGGGGCGCCTCTGGGCCCCCGTCGAGCCGCCGGCGAAAGAACGTCACGCTGCCGAACTGGAGCCACGGCGACGCCAGACGGTTCGCGCTCCGCCTGAGGAGCTGCGGTACCCCGCCCTGCTGGAGCGCCTTGCGAAGGCGCTCAGCGAGCAGTCGCAGTTCCTCGGCGCGGGCGTGACCCGATGAGCCCGAGTCATTCCGCGTGGAAGCGGACATCAGCACTCATGCTAGCCAGCCCCCTTCATTGGCCCAATCGGGAAATCCCCGAGACGGGCCGGGGCATATGCCTGAAGCTCAGCCGCGCGGAGCCACCGCTCGCAAGGACTTCAGATACGCGTCCCGGTTCGGCTCGTTGAAGACCAGCCGAACTTCCTGCGTACCCGCGTCGAAGAAGCGCTGGATCTGATCGCGACACTGCTTGGGTGTGCCGAGGATCGTCATCGAGTCGACCATCTCGTCGGTCACGAGCTTGGCGGCCCGGTCGCGTTCCTTGGCCTGGAAGGCCTCGCGCACTCGATCGGCGTCGGCCCCGAAGCCGATGCGGTGCATGTACTGGTGATAGAACACGCCCATGCCGCCGATGTAGAACGCGATGTGCGGCCGCTCGCGGTCACGCGCGGCCGCCACGTCGTCGGTGACGTAGATCGAAACCTGCGGCGAGATCGCGATGTCCGAGAGCCTGCGGCCCGCGGCCTCGGCCCCGGCCTTGAGCTCCGCGACCGCGGCGGCCATGCGCGACGGCGCCAGGAAGATCGGCAGCCAGCCGTCGGCGAGCTCGCCGGTGAGCCTGAGGCTCGGCGCGCTCAGCGCCGCGATGTAGATCGGCAGCGTCGCCCGATGCGGCGTGAAGCGAAGCTGGAAGCGCTTGATGTGGAAGAACTCGCCGTCGTGATCGAGCCGCTCGCCGCGGGCGGCCTTGCGGACGATGTCGATGTACTCGCGCATCCGCGTCAGCGGCTTGGCGAACTTCTCGCCGTGGAGATCCTCGATCACGAGCCGGCCGCTCGTGCCCAGGCCCAGGAAGAACCGCCCACCGGTCATCTTGTCCATGTTGAGCGCCGCCATGGCCAGGTTGGCCGGTGAGCGCGCGAAGACCGGCACGATGCTGGTCCCGATCCGCAGGCGGGAGGTCACTGCGGCGAGCTGCGCCAAGGACGTCAGCGCGTCTTCGCCCCACGACTCGCCCATCGTGATGCAGCTGTACCCGAGCTCCTCGGCCAAGGCGGCGGCCTCGCGCATCTCCCGCCACGACATTCCCGGCACGTGCATGCCCATCAGGCCCACGTCACCCATCACTGGCTCCTCTCAGATCTTCCTCGGCCGGCGGGGCCCCAGCCCCGCGACGGCGAAAGTGTACAGCGGCCGGCGGGTCGCTTGACATGCCCGACGCGCCGGGTCAGAGTCCTGGCCGATACGACGCTCGGGAGGCGATTCGCAGGACCAATGAGCGTGCCCTCGTCGAAGCGACACGTGCGCCGGCTGCCGCTGCGCGGCGCCGACCTCGTGCTGCTGGCGCATCACCCGCGCTGGACGGGCGTCGGCCTCGGCCACAACACGATGCTCGTGGTCGAGTGCGACGGCCCGATCGCGCAGGAGCGTATCGCGCGCGCGTGGGATCGCTTCCTCGACGTCTGTCCCTGGCCGGCGGCGCGGCTGCGCCGGCCGTTTCCGTGGGGCAAGCTGCACTGGGCCGCCGGCGGGCGCGAGACGCTGACCCGCCCGCCGCTGCGCCGGATCACGATCGGCTCGCGCGACGAGCTCGGGCGCCAGCTCGCGAGCGAGCTGAATCTGGCCATCGAGCCCCGGCGCGAGGCGCCGGTGCGCGTGCTCCTGATCGACGACGAGTCGGCGCGGCCGAGCCCGGGGAGCGTGCTGGTGCTCACGTGGTTCCACCCGCTCATGGACGCGCGCGGCGGCGAAAACCTCCTGACGCACCTCGACTATCTCGACCGTCACGCCGGGGACGCGCCCTGGGGTGGAAGCCCGCCCTCGTTCGTTCCCGATCGCGCACCGCGACGGCTGTTAGAACGGGGCCGCATCGCCGGGGCCAACCTCAAATATCTCCGCACGCTCGCGCCGGTGCCGCCGGTGTCGCCGGGCGGGCGGCCGTTGCCGCCGGGTCACGCGCACTTCGTCCACGAGAGCTTCGTCGCTCCACCCTCGGCCGACCAGCGCGCGACGCGGGAGATCTGCTTCCGGGTGGCGCTCGTCGCCAAGGCGATGACCGAGCTCTGGCGACGGCGTGATCTCGACGAGGTGCCGTGCTTGCTGCCGATCTCGGTCGACATGCGGCCCAAAGGCGAGCTCGGCGCGACGTTCGGGAACCAGCTCGGATTTCACTTCGCGCGGTTCAAACCCTCGGACACCGCGGACGTGCCCGCGCTCGCGCGAGCGCTGCGGCGCCAGATGGCCGACGCCGTCCGCGACGGACAGATCGAGGCCAACGAAGTGGCCATGGAGTTTCTTGCGTACCAGCCGCTGTCGCGGATGCTCCGCGTGCTGCCGTGGACCGGAGGCGGTGAGCTCTTCTCGTTCAACTGCGCCGATCTTGCGGACTGGTCCCCGACGCTGGCCGAGTGCTTCGGGCGCAAGGTCGTGAACGCCTACCACGCGCCGGTCGTTCCCCCGCGCCCGGGAGTCGGCGTATTCTTCAATCGTTGCGGCGGGCGCAACAACGTCGTCGTCTCGTGGATCGAAGGCGTCGTGAACGAGGTCGAGGCCAGACGGATCGTCGAGGTCATTCGCGAGGGGATGGGATGGAGCACGCCACAGTGAAATCCGGCGCCCCCGGGGCGCGGCGGATGCGGGTCGCGATCGTCGGCGGCGGGCCTTCGGGCTCGGCCCTGGCGACCATGCTGGCGCGCGAGGGCGCCCACGTCACGCTCTTCGATGACGGCCGCCGCCCGACCTTGCTCGTCGGCGAATCGCTCGTGCCGGCCGTGGTGCCCATCCTCCAGCGGCTCGACCTCGAAAAGGAAACCGCCGGCTTCAGCCGGATCAAGCCGGGCGTCTCGTTCATCTGGTCGGGGGGCGACAAAGTCAGCGTGACGTTCAATCGCTTCGCGCCCGCGGTGTTTCCGTACGCGTACAACGTCCCCCGCCCGCGCTTCGACGACGCGCTCTTGGCCAAGGCGATCGCCTCCGGCGTCGACTACGTCGCCTCACGAGCCCAGCTCGAGCCTGGCGCCTCCAAGCCCGTGCCGGGCGCCTCGAATGGCGGCCCGGAGCTACGGCTCGCCCGCGAGACCTTGGAGGCGACGCCCGGGCTATCGGGCCAGGAGCCCGACCTGATCGTCGACGCAACCGGACGAGCCCGTCTGGCCGCACGCGTGCTCGGCATCCCGGCGCGCCTCGGCCCCCGCAAGGACGTCGCGCACTTCGCCCACTTCGAGGGCTTCGATTGGGACGAGGCGCCCGGCCAGGTGCGTATCGGCCGCGGTGAGGCGGGCTGGAGCTGGTGCATTCCCCTGCAGGAGCGCCTCTCGATCGGGATCGTGCTCGGCCAGGACGACGCGGCGAAGCTCGGACGAACGCCCGAAGAGCGGCTCGAGCACGCGATCGCCGCCGACCCCGGGCTCAAGTCAATCCTCGGCCGCGGGCGCCGCGTCAGCGAGGTCGCGACCTACGCGAACTACCAGCAGATCTCGGAGCGCGGCCACGGACGCGGCTGGGTCATGATCGGCGACGCGTTCGGCTTCGTCGATCCGATGCTGTCCCCGGGTGTCTTCCTGGCGCTCAGGTCCGCGGAGCAGCTCGCTGACGCGCTCGCCCCCTGGCTGCGCCGGCAGGAGACGCCGTCGCCGGCCGAGCTCGACACCGTGCTGACCGCGTATGCCGCGACCCAGGACGAGATGCTCACGGCGTGGCTCGAACTCGTGGCCTATCTCTACGACGGGAGGTTGGCGGCGCTGATCCAGGCCGGGCGTTCGTGGATGCCGGAGAGCCCGGGGCTCTTCAAGCGGGCGATGCAGCAGCACATCGCGCGCCACGTCGGGCTCCTGGCCAGCGGCGCCGCGACGACCTCGCGCTACAGCCGAGGCCTCCTGCGCTTTCTCGGGCGCTACGGATTGCGCGGCGTCGACCCCGCGGATCTCGCGATCCGCTGAGCGCCGAGCCTCAGGCGACCGACTCGACCGATCTCCCGGACTTGACCGCGACGTATTCGCTGAGAAAGCCGCAATAGCAGCGCCGCTTCACGTCGACGAAGCCGTGGCGCCGCAAGACGTCGAGGATCGTCGCGGGCGACACGCACCGGTCGATCGTGTCCCAGTAGAACTTCATGAGGAGCTCAGCGGGCTGACTGCGGGTGCTCAGCCGGGTCAGGAGCGGCAGCACACGCTGGAAGTGAGTCCGGATCACCCAGCGCATGATTCGTGAGTCGGGGCGTGACACCTCGAGCAGAAGAATACGACCGCCCGGCTTGAGCACGCGCCGGTACTCGTCGAATGTGATCTCCAGATCGTCCACGTGGCGCAGGGCGAAGCCCATGCTGAGCATGTCGAAGCTATCCGACTGAAATGGCAGGCTCTCCGCCCTACCCCGCGTCAATGGGCTCGTGACCGCCATCCGCGCCTCGCGCAGCATGCCGGAGCTCGGGTCGACGCCGAACACGCGACGGGGATCGCCCAGGATCTCGACGCCTCCGCGCGCGACCAATCCGGTGCCGGTCGCGACGTCGAGGAGTCGCATGCCTCGCTTGAGGCCGGCCCGCAGGAGGGCCTGGCGGCGGTACATCGGCCCAGAGCCGAGATCCAGCATTCGCCCGATGTGGTTGTAATACCGAGCGGCGCCGTCGAACAGCTCGCCGACGAACGAGTGCCGCTCGGCTGGGACCCGGTAGTACTCCTCCAGGACGGGATGGGGCGGGGTCGACTCGCTCATGGCCGCTCCAGTCGATACATAGGACACGCAGTATACTTCGATCGCGCTTCAGAGTCGCCCGACCGCCCAGGAGGCCGGCATGCTCGAGATTCCCTTCCGCTCCGCGAAGCAGCTCGCCGCCGACATCAAGAAAAAGAAGATCGGCTGCCTGGAGCTCCTCGATCTCTATCTGGCGCGCGTCGAGAAGTACGACGGCGCGCTGAACGCCGTCGTCGTGCGCGATTTCGAGCGCGCCCGGACGCGCGCCCGCGCCGCCGATCGGGCGCTCGCCAAGCGTCAGGTGTGGGGGCCGCTGCACGGCGTGCCGATGACCATCAAGGAGTCGTACGACGTGGCGGGCCTGCCGACCACGTGGGGCGTGCCGGCCTACGCCAAGAACGTCGCGACCAGGAATGCGGTCGCGGTCGAGCGGCTCCTCGGCGCGGGCGCGGTGCTGTTCGGCAAGACCAACGTGCCGCTCTTTCTTGCCGACTGGCAGAGCTACAACGCGATCTACGGCACCACGAACAATCCGTGGGACGTGAGCCGCGCGCCCGGCGGCTCCTCGGGCGGCTCGGGTGCCGCGCTGGCGGCGGGGCTGACCGGGCTCGAAGCCGGCAGCGACATCGGCTCGTCCATTCGCAACCCGGCGCACTTCTGCGGCGTCTACGGCCACAAGCCGACGTGGGGCATCGTGCCGCGCACGGGCCAGGCGCTGCCGTGGCAGACAGCGCCCGTCGATATCGACGTGGTCGGCCCGCTGGCGCGCAGCGCCGACGACCTGGCGCTGGCGCTCTCGGTCATGGCCGGACCCGAGGAGATCGAGGCGGCCGGCTGGCAGCTCCGCCTGGCGCCGCCGCGCCAGAAGCGGCTACGCGACTTCAAGGTCGCGCTGATGCTCGACGCACCCGGTATCGCCGTCGATCGCGAGGTGCAGGATCGGCTTCAGGCGCTCGGCGACTTCCTCGGCCGCCAGAAAGCCAAGGTCGACGAGCGCGCGCGGCCGGACATCGACGCCGGCGAGGCGTTCGCGGTCTACACGCGACTGCTACGGGCGGCGACCTCGGACCGGCAGAGCGACGCCGACTTCGAGCAGAACGGCGCGATCGCGCGCGGGCTCGCGGTCAGCGATCAGAGCTACTACGCGCGCGCGATGCGGGCGGCGGTGCTCTCGCACCGGGACTGGCTCGCGGCCAACGAGACGCGCCACCGCATGCGGCGGGCGTGGGCCGAGTTCTTCACGAAGTACGATCTCCTGCTGTGCCCGGTGGCCGGCACCGCGGCCTTCCCGCACGACCAGAAGGCGGAGCGCCACGAGCGCACCTTGGTCGTCAATGGTAAGCGCGTGCCCGTCACCGACCATCTGTTCTGGGCCGGCTACACCGGCGCCTTCTACCTGCCCTCCACCGCCGCGCCGTGCGGCTTCACGCCGGGCGGGCTCCCGGTCGGCGTGCAGATCGTCGGGCCGCAGTACGGCGATCTCAGGTGCCTGGCCTTCGCGCGGCTGCTCGAGCGCGAGTTTCAGGCGTTCGTTCCACCGCCCGGCTACGCGTGAGCCGCCGCTCGCTCAGCCGCGGTCAGGCGTGGTGGTGGTCTCGCTCGCTCAGGCTGATGCCGTAGCGCTTCGTCAGGCGGTAGAGCGTGCGCCGGTGGACACCGAGCAGCTGGGCCGCCAGCTTCTTGTTCCAGTGCGCCTCCCGCAGCACGTGATTCACGTGGCGGGTCACGACACCGCGAAGGCTCAGCGCTGATCCCGGGACGTCCTCGCCACGGGCGGTCGCGGCAAACTTGGGCGGCAGGTCGTCCGGCCGGACGACCGAGGCGGTCGTGAGCGCGACCGCGCGCTCGATCGCGTGCTGCAATTCCCGGATGTTGCCGGGCCAGTCGTACGCGACCAGCAGGGCCATCGCCTCCGGCGCGATCTCCGCGACGCGCCGGCCGTTCGCGGAGGCGTAGACGCGCAGGAAGTGCTCGGCAAGCGGCGGAATGTCCTCGCGGCGGTCGCGCAGCGGTGGGATCTGCAAGGTGACGACGCTCAGGCGGTAGAACAGGTCCTCGCGGAATTGGCCGCCGTCGATCAGCGCGCCGAGATCGCGGTTGGTCGCCGCGATCACCCGGACGTCGACGCCGACGCTGTCGGTGCCGCCCACCCGCTTGATCTCGTGCTCCTGCAGGACGCGCAGGAGCTTGGCCTGCACGCACGGGGTGACCTCGCCGATCTCGTCGAGAAAGCACGTGCCGGCGTGAGCGGTCTCGAAGAGGCCGCGCTTGTCGATCACGGCGCCGGTGAACGCGCCCTTCACGTGGCCGAAGAGCTCGGACTCGAGCACGCCCTCGGCGAGCGCGCTGCAATCCACCGGCACGAAGGACTTCACCGCCCGCGGGCTGGCGGCGTGAATCGCGCGCGCGATGAGCTCCTTGCCGGTCCCGGTCTCTCCCTGGATGAGCACGGTGCTGCGGGTCCGGGCCACCCGGCCAACGATCTCGAGCACGTCGCGCATCGGTCGTGACGCGCCCACGATGCGCGGGGCGCGGCAGTCCTCACGCCGAGTCATACTGCCTCTCCTTCTCCGGTTCGCGGAATACGAGTGAGATCAGAGTTCGGTCCGAATCGTTTACTACCTGTCTAAAAGCTCCGGCGGCTCTCGTGGACTGCGACGCCCCGACATCGAGCGCGAGAGGCCGCACGAGCGTTGGACGGCGCGCTACTGGATCACGAACGCGCGCCGCGGTGAGCTAGGCGATCAGAAAACGCCGCGACCGGGGAGGCGAAAGGCGGAGATGCTCACGTATCGCATGAATTACGAGTTCAGCCTATTGAGGCGACGCGGCGATGTCAAGGAAAGCCATCCGCCGTGTGGCGCAACCGCTCACCGGCGCAGCGTGAGGGCCACACACGCTAAGCGCCTGATCTCGCTGCGACCTGTTCGAGCACGTCGGCGGCCGTGTGACCGTTACTTCGGCGACGCGCGAGCGCGGCGACGCAGCTCACGACGCGAGCATCGGAACGGGAGTCGCGCGTTTGCGGACACTTGCCGCGGCACGCGTGCCGCGCGATCCGATGGCCGCCAGGTGGCAAGCGCCTTGCGTGACGAGTCATTCTCGGTGAGGTTCACGACGGGTTGATGCTTTCGTCATCACGCCGCAACCACGCCAGCGCTACCACAGAGGTAGATCCAATCTACAGCCAGGAGGTGCTCGATGAGGGACGGCGTGGAAGAGCTCCAACGGCTGAACGAGCTGCGCCAGAGCGGAAAGATGCAATGGTCGGAGAACGCCCACGCGTGGGCGGCGCAGCCTCGAGACGTCGTCGAGGCGCTCGCGCACGCGGGGTTTGCAGAATACAAGCTGGCGGTGACGCGTAGTCGGCGCGATCGTCCGCCGACCGGCGGCGTCTGGCAGGGCTTGAACCTCCAGACGGGCGCCGTGGCGTCGGCGATCTGGGTGCAGCGAGCGCCCGATGCCGAGTCGATCGTCTTCATCGACATCGACGGCGAGCTCATCGACGGCGGCATTGGATGACATTGACGGCGACACCGGATGAAAAGGAGGAGGAAACTCGTGGACACTGCGACCCAAGAACGGACCCAGGAACGGACTGCTCGCACGTTCGAACAAACCGCCGCGGCGGGTAGCGAGGCGGCCGCCGTCTCGCTCGGCGTCACCCAGCGGCTGATCGGCTCCCTCACGGAGCTCTCGGTCATGGCCGCCAAGGAGAACACGCGCCTCGCGGCCGAGCTGCAGACCGCCGCGCTGGACGCGCTCCACGACACGCAGTCGGCCGCGCTCCGGTGGCAGCCACTGTGGGCCGACGCGTTCGATCCGATGCGCTTCTACCAGCGCGGGCTCGCCGAAACGCTCGATTCAACCGAGCGCGCGCTGCATCTGATCAGCACCAGCGCGCGCCTGATGGTGCAGGCCGCCGACCGGATGCAGTCGGCCGCGACCGACACCGGACAGCGCATCCGCGAGACGCTGCACAACGGCACCGCCCAGATGCGCGAGGCGACGCGACGGTAGCCGGATGAACCCGGACCCGGCCGGATCACGGCCGGGTCCGGCTCGATCTAGTCCGCGACCGGCGGCCGGCGGCGATGGAACCCCGTCGCCCGCTCGAAGGCGTGAGCGAGCTGGAGCACGCCCCACTCGTCCTGATGCCGTCCGACGATCTGTAGACCCACCGGCAGCCCCTCGTCCGTGAACCCTGCTGGCACCGAGATGGCTGGCAATGCCGTCACCGTGATGTCCGAGCAGCTGCGCATCCAGTCGATGTACGTCGGCAGCTTCGTGCCGTTGATCTCGGTCACGTAGGGCTGCATGACGTCGAACGGCGGCACCTGCACGGTCGGGATCAGCAAGAACTCGTGCCGCTCCATGAACTCGCGCACCCGGTGATAGAGCCGGGCGCGCTGCACGTCGGCCTCGCCGATCTGACGGGCCGTCAGCGCGAGCCCCTCCTCGACGTTCCAGATGACGGTGTCCTTCATCAAGTCCCGGTGCTTGACGAGCAGCGGCCCGTAGCGGGTCGCGAAGTTCAGCGCGCGCTGGACCTGGAAAATGTTGCCGGCGTCGGTAAGATCGGGCTCCCCGTCCTCGACCCGGCAGCCGAGCGTCTCGAAGGTGCCGCGCTGGGCTTCGAGGACCTTCGTCACCCGCCGGTCCACGGGCAAGCCCCCGAGATCGCGGCTCCACGCGACTCGGACGTCCTTGAAGTCGCGGCCGAGGTCGCCCCGGAAGCGGTCGCCCGGCTCGGCGATCGCCACGGGCGAGCGCCGATCCGGCCCCGCCATCGCGCTCAGCATCAGCGCCAGGTCCGCCACGGTGCGCGCCATCGCTCCCGGCACGTGCAGGGTTCCCCACGGCGAATCCGTGGGCCAGGCCGGCACGCGGCCGACCGAGCCCCGCAGCCCGACCACGTTGCAGAAGCTCGCGGGGTTGCGCAGCGAGCCGCCGGTGTCGCTGCCATCGGCGATCGGCACCAGCCCGCACGCCAGCGACACCGCGGCGCCGCCGCTCGAGCCGCCGCACGTCTTCGTGAGGTCGTACGGGTTCAGCGTGCGGCCGAAGACCTCGTTGAAGGTCTGCGAGCCCGCGCCGAACTCGGGCGTGTTGGTCTTGCCCATGGTGATGGCGCCCGCGGCGCGCAGCCGCTCGACCAGCAGCGCGTCCTGCTCGGGGACGTTGTCGCGGTAGATCCGCGACCCGTACGTGGTCCGGATCCCGCGTGTGGGAACCAGATCCTTGTGCACGACGGGCAGGCCGAACAGCGGGCCCGTCGCGGCGCCGCGCGCGAGCGCCGCGTCCTTCTCGCGCGCCTCGGCGAGCGCGCGCTCGGCGGTGAGCGTGACGATCGCGTTCACCTTCGGGTTGACCCGCTCGATCTGCGCCAGATGCGCCTGGACGACCTCGGTGACCGACACCTCGCGCGCGCGGATGCGGCGCGCCAGCTCGACTGCCGTGGCGAAACAAAGCTCGTTGCTCATAGGTGGACGCGAGCTTACCATCACCGACGCATGAACGAGACGCGAACGCTCGCCCGGTTCGTGGCCGACACGAAGTTCTCGGACCTACCGCGCCCGCTGGTCGAGCACCTCAAGATCGCGGTTCTCGACACGCTCGCGGCCGCCCTGGTCGGCACCCGCCAGCCGTGGGCTCAGCGAATCGTGGCGACGATCCGCGCGCTCGGCGGCACGCCGGAAGCGTCGATCGTTCACGCGGACTGGCGCACGGACGTCTCGCGCGCGGCCTTCTCCAACGGCGTCCTGATCGGCGCATTCGAGTGCGAGCCGCTCACCGGATCCCACGCGAGCGGTACGGTGCTGCCGGCGGCGCTCGCGGTGTGCGAGTGCCTGCGGCTCGACGGCATCGCGTTCCTCACGGCGCTGGCCCTCGGCTTCGAGGTCTCCGCGCGCATCGCGCGCACCGCCGTCGGCCTCGAGACCGTGCGCGGCTTTCACAACCCGGGCACGCAGGGCCCGTTCGGCTCCGCGGCCGCCGTCGGCAAGCTCTACGGTCTCGACGAGGCGCGGCTGACCGACGCGCTCGGCCTGGCCGGCTCGTCGAGCGCGGGTCTCCTGGAGTTCGCGTGGAGCGGCGGCGACACGAAACGGCTGCATCTGGGCCGCGCCGCGCAGCTCGGGCTCGAGAGCGCGCTTCTGGCGCGAGACGGCGTGCGCGGCCCCGCCACGGTGCTCGAGGGCCGGTCGGGCTACTTCAACGCGTTCTCGACGCCGCCCCGAATCGAGCGGCTCGTGGCCGGGCTCGGCAGCGAGTGGACGATCGAGCCCCCGTCGCACAAGTCGTACGCGACCCACGTGACCCAGCAGGCCGTGGTCCAGGCGATCCAGGAGCTCAAGCGCGAGCAGCCGATCGACCCGCGGGCGATCACGCGCGTGGCAGTTCGCGGCGGGGCGCGCATCATGGAGGAACGACACGCCGCGCGCGAGCCCAACGACGTGCTCGGCGGACAGTACAGCCTGCCCTTCACCGTCGCGGTCGCGCTGACCCGCGACCTGTCCGATCCGCTCGCGTACGACGACAGGGCGGTCGCCGACCCGCTCGTGCGCGCGCTCGCGCGCCGGATCGAGCTCTCGCCGCTCGAGGAAACCAAGCATGAGGTGCCCGGCTTCTGGCCGGCCGAGATCGTCCTCGAGTGCGCGGGGCGGCGCCACACGCTGCGCACGCGACCGCACAAGGGCTCGCCCGCCGATCCGTTCACGTGGGTCGACGTCGTCGAGAAGTTCACCAGGTACACCGCGACGGTCCTCGATACGCGGAAGGCATCCGCGATCGTGGGCGCGGTCGCCGGCCTCGAGCAGGCGGCCGACGTGGGCGAAGTCGTTCGGCTGGTGGCGCGCGGCTGAGCCGGGCTCAGCCCTGAGACAGGTTCAGGTCGGAGCGATCCTCTTCTTCGTCGCCGTTGCGCAAGAGATCGAGCAGCCGGGGATCGAGCGGCATGATGATGCCGGTGGCGCCGGCCTCTTCGTAGTCGCGGCGCACCCGTCGCCATGTCTCGCGATCGTCGGGCATCTTGAGCGCTGCCCATAGCTCGAACGGGCCCGTGACCCGTTCGCGCTCGCGGAGCTTCGTGACGCGCGCGACGGCGGCGCGGAACAGCTCCGGCGACTCGTCGAAGCCGACCAGACCATCGGCCAGCCCCACGTTGCGATCGTCGGCAGCCTCGAGGATCACGCAGCACTGCGAGCGCCGCGCCAGCTCGATGACCTCGTCGACCCCGGTGGGGTTCTCGGCGACGCCGCTGACCGCCAGCGCCATGCGCCCGCGCGACAGGCGGCTCAGGGTGGCGACGCGACCGCCGAGCTCGGCCACCCCGCGCCGCTCGGCGCTCGAGACGGGCACGATCAGGCGGATGCGGCTGGTGATGGTCGCCATGCCGGCAAGCAGGAGCCAGGGGTCGTAGCCGTCGTCGCCGAGCCACAGCGAATCGGCCCCCGCCGATTCCATGGCGCGGACGTCGGCGAGGTAGTCGCCGGAGTCTTCGAACTGCCGGGGTAGCCGGACACCGATCTTCAGCATGACAACCGCTCGAGCCGGGCGGCTCGCCTACATCTGCGCGCCGAACACGACGACGATCCTGAGAGCCAGCCCGCCGACCAGGGTGAGGACCGCCGCGAGCATGGCGGGCGCCCGCGCGCTCGAAAACTGCAGGACGAACGGCACGACGATCCCGATCACCACGACCGCCCAGAGCGCCATCCAGCGGGGCTGGAGGAACTGCGATGCGACCGCGCCGAGGCTCAGGAAGAAGGCGGCCAGCAGCACCAGCTCGAGAATCGTGAAGTACCGGTCCGCTCGCGTGAGCTTCGCCTCCGCGCTCGCCTCATGGCGACCGAGCCGCGTCATGAGCGTCAGCGCCGCGGCCGCCACGCTGAGGCCCGAGGCGAGGAACAGCCCGCCGAGCGCCCACGTGTCGCTCCAGACCGGCTGGTTGCTCACGCTCAGGAGCACGCCGGTATAGCCGGCGAGAAACAGCCCGAAGAAGGCGCCGACGATCATGAACAGCCGCCCGAGCCCGCCGGTCAAGAATGGCGCCTTCCCGCTGCGCCAGGTGCCGAATGCCTCGAGGAACGAGATCAACGCGAACAGGCTGAACACGAGCAGGACCCAGACGCCCACGGACATCGGCGACCAGTACTTGAAGTTGAGGGTGAAGGTCCGGCTGTCGATCATCATGTGCCAGAACCTGAGCGGCCGCCCGAGATCGAGCGTCAGCAAGATCGGGCAGATCGCCAGGAGCGGGAAGGTCAGCAGGAAGGCGATTCGCGAGACCGGCGCGTCGCGCTGGTCGCCCATCAGTCGCAGGATCGCGCCGAGCGCGTAGGCGCCGCCTGCGAGGCCACCCAGGAAGAAGTACCAGACGATGTACCACTCCCACTGCGGCGGAGCGACGAAGTGCTGAGGCATCGCCGCTACCCCTTCCCGCCGCGCTCGCGGAACGCGAACACGGCGCCGACGACCCCGATCGCGGCGGTGACGACCGACCCGAGATAGTTGCGGATGTTGTTCCGGCTCGGCAGCACCGCGTTCTCGGCGTTCGGCAGCCCGTAGGCCTCCGGCTTGTCGGTCAGGAGGAACAACGCGTGCAGCCCGCCGTACTCCTTGTCGCCGTAGAGACGCGCCTCGGCCATCCCCTGCCCGCGCAGCTGGTTGAGCCGCGCGCCGGCGATCTCGCGCATCGTGCCGAGCTCGCCGAACTTGATCGACTCCGTCGGGCACGCCTTGGCGCACGCCGGCAGCAGGTTGGCCTGCAGCCGGTCGTAGCAGAACGTGCACTTCTGGGCCAGGCCGCTCGCCTCGTCGAAGCCGATGACGTGGTACGGACACGCCGCGATGCAGTCGCGGCAGCCGTTGCAGACGCTCGGCTGGATGTAGACCGTGTCGAACTCGGTCTTGATGATCGCGTTGGTCGGGCACACTTCCATGCAGCTCGCCTGCGTGCAGTGCTTGCAGACGTCGCTCATCATGTTCCACGCCACGCCGCCCTTGGCGGTGGTGCGCTCGTGGAACTGGACGTGGCGCCAGTTCTGCTCGTCGAGCTGGCCGGTGTTGTCGTAGCCGTCGCCGAACGCGGGCGCGTGCCCCGGGAGCTGGTTCCACTCCTTGCACGCCACCTCGCAGGCCTTGCAGCCGATGCAGAGCGTCGTGTCGGTGAAGAAGCCGACCGTTCGCGCCATGGTGGTTCTCCTATCCGATCGCCATCAAATTGGGCACGATCTTCGTGAAGCCGCGCTCCTTGACGTAGAGGTCGAGCGGCAGCGCGACGAGCTCGTCGACGACCGGCACCGCTTGCGGCTCCTTGCGAAGATCGATCGTGATCACGTACTGCTTGCACGTCTCGCAGGCGTCGGCGCGCAGATGCGGAAAGCGCTCGGCGTCCGCGAAGATCGGGAGCTTGCTGCTGCTCTCCTCGCCGCAGCCCACGCACGTCATGCGCTGGTAGGCCCAGCTCTCGCCGCAGCGGCAGCACAGGAGCAGCCGCGGCCCACTCACCAGCGTCTCGCCGGCGTCGGTCAAGTAGGAAAGCTGCGGCAGGCCGCCGCACCGCGGGCAGGTGCGCTCGGCCCGCTCGCCGGGCCACGCCTGAGCCGCCGCCGGCCCCAGAGCCTCGAGCAGGGGCGCCGATGCGGTGCGCGCCAGGTATTCGTCGACGGCATCCTGGCGCTCGCCCGCGAGCCAGCGGCTCACGAGCTCGGCCGGGCTGCCGTCGCGCAGCCGGTCCTGGACGGCGGCCGCCAGCGCCGGAGGTCCGGCGTTCATCGTGGCCTCGGCAACGCCGCGCATGATGCGTTCGGCCGCGTAGCCGGCGACGCGGCCGGGCTCGGGTCGATCGTCCCTCGCCCTCAAGAACGCGGACTCCTGCACGTCGACCAGCGCCTCGTAGAGACGCAGCAGCTCTCCGGCGAACGGATAGCGCGCCGCGAGCTCTCGGGCCCGGCGTCGCCGCCGGGCCCAGGTCTCAGTCGTCACCGATGCGACGGTGACCTCGTTCATCCAATCTTCTCGATGTTCACCAGGAACGCCTTGAACTCCGGCGTCCGCGAGTTGGCGTCGCCCACGAACGGTGTCAGCGCGTTGGCGAGCCAGTTGGCGCCCTTCGTCGGATCCCGGTCGGCCGCGATGCCGACGAAGCCCCAGTGAATCGGAATGCCGATGTGATAGACCTTCTTGCCGTTGACCTCGAGGCCGCCCAGCCGCTTGGTCACGACCGCCAGCACCTCGAGCTTGCCGCGCTTGGAGCTGACACGAACGCGATCACCCGTCTTGATGCCCTTTTCGTTCGCGACCTCTTCAGGCACCTCGACGAACGGCTTGGGCTGCAGCCCGACCAGCGCCGGCACGTGCTGGGTGACGTAATGCTCGTGCTCGGTGAGGCGATAGCTGGTCGCGATGTACGGATAGTCCTTGGCCGTACCGAAGCGATTCTCGCGGCCGGCTTGCTTGTCGTAGAGGAACACCACCGGCGACTCCGACTGCTTGGGATGCAGCGGGTTCTCCACCGGCGACTCGACCGGCTCGTAGTGCTCGGGGAACGGCCCGTCGAGCATCGAGTTGGAGAACAACCGGCCGACGCCTTCCCCGTTCATGATGAACGGCCCCCACCGCTTGGGATCCTTGGGATCCATCGTCGGCGGATAGTCGGGCACGTCGCCCTTCCACTTCTTCTCGGTCGCATCCCACTGGATGCCTGGACGCGAGGGGTCCCACGCCTTGCCGTTGACGTCGGCGGACGCGCGGTTGTACATGATGCGGCGGTTGAGCGGCCAGCTCCACGCCCAGCCGTGATAGAAGTCCATGCCGGTCGGATCGTTCTTCTTCGGATCCTGGACGCCGGCGCGACGCTTGGAGAGGTTGCCGGCGTCGGGATACGAGCCGGTGTAGATCCAGTTGCCAGCGGTGGTCGTCCCGTCGTCCTTGAGGGCGCCGAAGGTGGCCATCCGCTTGCCGGTCGTCAGATCGAACCCGTTGATCTCCTGGCAAAGCTCGTCGAGCTCGGGCTTCAACGGATCCTTGTAGCTCAAGGTCAAAGCCATCAGCGGATCGGGATACTTGCCGCCTTGCTGCGCGTAGAGCTTCTTCACGCGCGCGAAGACTTCAGCGAGGACCCAGTGGTCGTGACGCGCGCCCTCGGGCGTGATCGCGGCTTCTTTCCACTGCATCCAGCGGCCGCTGTTCACGAACGAGCCGTCCTTCTCGATCCAGTGGGTGCTCGGGATCATGAACACTTCGGTCTGAATTGTCTTGGGATCCGCGCCCGGCCGCCGCCAGAACTCCGAGCTGGTCGTCGGCAGCGGGTCCATCACCGCCAGCCACTTGAGGTTGCCGAGCGCGGTCATCACCTGGTTGGCATCGGGACCGATACTGGTCGCCGTCATGCCGGACAGGATGACGCCTTCCATCTTCTTCTTGAGCGCCTGGTCGTAGATCGAGATCCACGACGAGTTGGTCGCCGGCTTGGGAATGAAATCGAACGCGTACTCGTTCTTGTCGGTCGCCTTGTCGCCGTACCAGGTCTTCAGCAGACTGACCATGAACTTCCGGTAGTTCGTGCCGAAGAAGTTCCAGGAGTTCGAGTCGAACTTCTTGGGCGCGCTCTGGGTGACGTAGTCGTTGAGGTTCTTCTGGCCCGGCGCCGGAATGCGCAGATAGCCGGGCAGGATCTCCCACGAGATCGCGTTGTCGGTGTTGCCCTGGATGTTGGCGTGACCGCGCTCGGCGTTCATGCCGCCGCCCGGTCGCCCCATGTTGCCGAGCAGAAGCTGCAGGATGGCGGCGGTACGGATGAGCTGGCCGCCGGTCGTGTGGTGCGTGAGCCCGACCGCGTAGACGACGGTCATCACCTTGTCGGGGCGGCCGGTCTCGCCGACGATCTTGGCGATCTCGAGGAACTGCTCCGGCGGGATGCCGGTGATCGAGGCCACCACGTCGGGGGTGTAGCGCGAGTAATGCTTGCGCAGGAGCTGGAAGACCGAGCGCGGGTGCTCGAGCTGCATGTCGCGCTTGGCGAGCGCCACGCCGGCGCCGGCCCCGGCCGGGCCCTGCCCGTGCGCGAGGATCTCCTTCTGCGTACGCTCGAACGCCGCTTGCGCCGGCGCGTCGCCCTCGTACGCCCACGTCCCCGTGTCGTACGTGCGCTTGACCGGGTCGTAGCCGCTGAACAGGCCCTCGTTGAAGCCGAACCCATCCTTCACGAGGAAGGAGGCGTTGGTGTAATTGCGGACGTACTCGTGATGAATCAGGTTTTTCTGCAGGACGTAATTGATCAGACCGCCGAAGAAGGCCGTGTCCGTACCGGTCCGGATCCGCGCGTAGACGTCCGACACGGCCGAGGTCCGCGTGAACCGCGGATCGATATGGATCATCTTCGCGCCGCCACCGTTGCCGATGCCGCGCTTGGGATCGAGCTTCGCCTTCAGGAACCACTGGAACCCGACCGGATGCGCCTCGGCCGGATTCGCCCCGTTGATGATGATCACGTCGGCGTGACGGATGTCACGCCAGTGGTTCGTCATCGCGCCCCTTCCGAATGTGGCCGCCAGACTGACGACCGTGGGGCCGTGTCAGACTCGGGCCTGCTGCTCTATGTGCACCACTCCCAGGGTGCGCATGAGCTTGGCAGCGAAGTAGCCTTCTTCGCTGCTGAAGGTGGCGCCGCCGGCGAAGGCCACGCCCTCGGTGCGGTTGACCGTGTTGCCCCTGGCATCCTTGCCGACGAACGTCGCGTCGCGCGACTCCTTGATGCGCTGGGCGAGCTTGTCGAGCATCTCGTCCCAGGAGATCTCCTGCCACTTGTCGCTGCCGGGGGCGCGGTAGAGCGGCTTGTGCACGCGCCGGCTCGAGATCGCCAGCTGCATCGCCGTGGCGCCCTTCGGGCACAGCCGGCCCTCGTTGACCGGGCTGTCGGGATCGCCCTCGATCTGGAGGAGCTTGGTGTGGCCCTGCTCTTCCTTCGTGTAGGCGATGATCGAGCACCCGACCGCGCAGTACGGACACAACGAGTGCACTTCCTTGGCCCCGGCGATCCGGAGGTTCTGCTGGACCTGGACAGCCTCCGAGATGTCGAAGCCCAGGGGCGTGGTGCCCAGCGCGCCCGCACTGACGGCGCCGAGCTTCACGAAATCCCTTCGTGTCATCTGGGGCATGGTTCGTTCCTCCCTACCAAGCGAAAGCGGCGTTGGTATCGCCGATCATTAACATCCGAACCCTCACACCAGTTCCGCGGCGCCCGTGACCCGGTGGGCGCCTGCGTAGATGTTGAACCCGCCGTTGCGCACGAACCCGATCAGGGTCATGTCGGCGGCGAGCGCCATCTGGACCGCCATGCTGGACGGCGCAGAGACCGCGGCGGTCACGGGAATCCGCGCGGTCAAGGCTTTCTGCACGATCTCGAAGCTGACGCGCCCGCTCACCATCAGGACGTTCCGGTCGAGGGGAACGGCGCGCGCGAGCACCATGTGACCGATGACCTTGTCGACGGCGTTGTGCCGACCGATGTCCTCGCGCAGCACGAGCAACCGGCCGTCCGCGTCGAAGAGCCCGGCGGCATGCAGCCCGCCCGTCTTCTCGAAGGTCGACTGGGCCTGATGCATCGCGGCCGCCAGGCTGTTGAGGCGGTCGACCGAGATCGCGAGGTTCGACTGCACGGTGGGAAGCTCCGCGCGGATCGCGTCGATGGTGGCCTTGCCGCACAAGCCGCAGGACGAAGACGCGATGAAGTTGCGCCGCAGGCGCTCCTTCGCGACCCGCGCGTCGCCCTTCAGAATCACGTTCATCACGTTGCCGTCGTCGGGATCGCCGTCGGGGCCGCGGTAGCGAGCGACGACGTCGAGATCGTCCGCGCCCGCGATGATGCCTTCAGAAAACAGGAAACCCGCGACCAGCTCTTCGTCCTCGCCGGGCGTCCGCATCGTGACACTGAGACTGCTCCCGGCCAGGCGGATCTCGAGTGGCTCTTCGACGGCAAGGTGGTCCTGACATTCGGAGGCGTTCTGCGCGCGGAACTTCAGGACGCGATGACGGACGGAGGAAGCGCCTCGCGGGACTTCTAGGTCGGGATCTAGACTCATCGGCTCTCCTTAGAACCAGAGTCTATCTTTTCGAGAGCGATTGCCCGAAGTAGCCTACGGTGCAAGCACCATATGCTATTTCGAGCATAATTCTAGGCGTTTATAAGACGCGCAGTCAAGCGGTATCGCTGGCGGCGGCGGCGACGACGCGAATCGCTAAAGGTGACGCTCGGCGAAGCGGCCGCGCGTCCTATCGCTTGCGCGATTCCTCGTCCACGATCGCCTGGAGCGTCTCGGCGGACGGGGCTCCTCTGATCACGCGATCGCCGATGACGAAGCTCGGCGTGGCGTCGAGGCCGAGTGCCGCGGCCAGGGCCAGATTCGCCTGCAGCGACTTGTCGGTGGCCGGCGACATCATGTCCGTTTTGAGTTTCGCAGCATCGAGCCCGACCGACGCGCCCAGCGCCGCGAGGCTCTCCGTCGTGAAATCGCCCTCGTAGGCGAGCATGGCCCGGTGGAGCTTCGGCCACCCGCCCTGCTGCTGAGCGGCGACCGCCGCCCGGGCCGCGAGCACCGACGGCTCGCCCAATACCGGGAAGTTCTTGTAGACCACGCGGACCGACGTGTTCGAGCGCACGAGGTTCTCGAGCGTCGACGCCACGCGGCGGCAGTGCACGCATCGATAGTCGAAGAACTCCACGATCGTGACTTTGCCCTGCGCGTTGCCCTCGATCGGCGAGGTCTGGTCGGACAGGAGCGCCTGCTGATTGTCGCGGATGGCCTGCTTGGCCTTCTGCGCCACCGCCGCCGACTGACGCTGCTGCAGCCGCCGGAGCGCCTCCGCGAGCACCTCGGGCTCGCGCAACAGATAGTCGTGCACGATCTTCTCGATTTCCTGCTGGGTGAGCTTGGGCTCGTCGGCGGCGACGGCGGCGCCCACGGCGAGAAGCGCGGCGACGACACCGAGCAGGAGCGCGCGGCAGGCGGGTCGGACGTTTCGCATGGTTCTCGCAGTATAGCCCCGGCCCGCGGAGCTAGACGAGAAGCGCCAGCGGCTCCTCGATCAGGTCGGCGAGCGTCCCGAGGAACTGCGCGCCTCGCGCGCCGTCGAGCGCGCGGTGATCGCAGGACAGGGTCAACATCATCGTGGGCTGCACCGCCGGCTGGCCGTTGAGGGCCACCACCCGATCGGCGATGCGGCCGACCGCCAGGATGGCCGCCTGCGGCGGATTGACGATCGCGTTGAACGCGTCCACGCCGTACATCCCGAGGTTGCTGATCGTGAATCCCCCGCCCTGGATGTCGGCTGGACGCAGCTTGCCGCCCTGAGCGCGGCTCACCGCGTCCTCCCGCCGCGCCGCTATCTCGGCCAGGCCCAGCGTGTCGGCGCGATGGATCACGGGCACGACCAGGCCGTCGTCGATGGCCACGGCCAGGCCGATGTTGATCTCGGCGTTCACGGCGATCGCGCCGTCGCGCCACGAGGCGTTCGCACGTGGATGGCGCGAGAGCGCGGCGGCGGCGAGCTTGACCAGGAGATCCGTGTAGGTGACGCGGGCGCCCGTCTGCTTGCGCGCCCGGTCGAGCCAGGAGACGAGGCGGCTGACGTTGACCTCGCGCACCAGATAGAAGTGGGGCGCCGTCGTCCAGCTCGACGTCATCCGCTCGGCCATGATTCGCCAGACCGTGCCGACGCCGGCAGCGCCTTCGCGCGGCGCCGCCTCGCGGGCGGCGATCGCCGGCGCCGATGGAGCCACTCGTGCAGTGGGCACGTCCACCGCGAGGACGGCGCCGCCCGGGCCGGTGCCGCGAAGCGCACCGATGTCGAGCCCGCGCTCGGCGGCGAGCCGGCGCGCCTTCGGCGAGGCCGCCGTCAGTCGCCCGTCCCTACCGTTGCCGGCGGCCGGCGCCTTCTGGCTCTCGACGTACGCGAGCACGTCGGCCTTCTCGATCCGGCCGCTCGGCGTCCGGATGTGCGCCAGATCGACGCCGTGCTGCTCGGCGATCCTGCGCGCGAGGGGCGATGCCCTCACCGAGCTCGCTGACGAGCCGGCGGCTTGGGTCGCGGCGGCCGGGGCCGTCACGCGGGCGGCCGGAGGCGCCGGAATAGCGCCGGTTGCCGCCGCGCTCGCGGGAGGTATGACGGTCGCCGCCGCGGCTGTGGCGCCGGCCTCGTCGGCGCCCACGACGAGGGCGATCGTACGGCCGACCGGGACGACGTCGCCCTCCTGCGCGGTGACGTCACGCAGCACGCCGGAGGCCGGCGCCTCGATCTCGACGGTGACCTTGTCGGTTTCGATCTCGACGATCGGCTCGCCCTTGCGCACGGTGTCGCCCGGGCGCTTGAGCCAGTGCACGACCTTGCCGGTCTCTTGCGCCAGCTCGAGGGCGGGCATGATGACGTTGGTCGGCATCGAGGAGCTCGCGTTCAGCCCGTGAAGACGTCGCGCGCGACGGCGAGCGCGCGCTCGATCCCCGCGGCGTCGACGTCGAGATGGGTCACAGCGCGAATCGTGCGCGCGCCGAGGGCCCCCATGCGAACGCCGTGGGCGAGCATGCGCTCGACGGCGGCCGGCGCCGTCAGCGAGCCCGTGAGATCGAAGAACACGATGTTGGTCTCGATCGTGCTCGGATCGAGCCGAACGCCGGGCAGGCGCGCCAACCCCTCGGCCAGGCGGCGCGCGTTCGCGTGGTCCTCGGCCAGCCGCTTGACGTGGTGGCGAAGTGCGTACACGCCGCCGGCGGCGATGATCCCGGCCTGGCGCATGGCGCCGCCCATCTGTTGCTTGCATCGCCACGCCTCGTCGATGAAGGCGCGCGAGCCGGCCAGCGCGGCGCCGACCGGCGCGCCGAGGCCCTTGGTGAAGTCGATCCACGCCGAATCGAACGGCGCCGCGTAGTCGCGCGCCGAGACGCCGCTGGCCACCACCGCGTTCATGAGCCTGGCCCCGTCCATGTGCGTCGCCAGGCCGTGGCTCTTCGCGACCTTCGCCACCGCCTCGAGCCGCTCGAGCGGCCACACCGAGCCGCCGCCGAGATTGCTCGTCTGCTCGACCCAGACCAGGCGAGAGCGCGGCGCGTACCGCGATGCGGGGCGCACCGCCGCCTCGACCGCGGCCGCGTCGAACTGACCGCGCGCGCCGTCGATCGTGCGCATGTTGACGCCGGCGAGAGCGCCGGGGCCGCCCGTCTCGAAGTTGATGGGATGCGCGGAGTGATGCGCGATCACTTCTTCGCCCGGCCGCGCGTGCACGCGCAACGCGATCTCGTTGCACATGGTGCCCGACGGCAGGAACACCGCGGCTTCCTTGCCGAGGAGCTCGGCCACCATCTCGCACAGGAGATTGACGGTCGGATCCTCGAGCTTCTGCTCGTCGCCCACTTCCGCGTCGCACATGAAGCGGCGCATCTCGGCGGTGGGCCGCGTGACCGTGTCGCTGAAGAAATCGACGTCGATGCGCATTGTGGCCGCCATGGGGCTCACGCCTTCCGGCAGAGCGCCTTCGCGGCGTCGGCGACCGATTGCTCGGACGGCACCGTGAGGTCCTCCAGCACGGGCGAGAACGGCACCGGGACGTCCATCGCGCCGATGCGCTTCACCGGCGCGTCCAGGTGATAGAACGCGCCCTCGGCGATCACCGAGGCGATCTCGGCGGTGACGCCGTAGCGCTCGTAGCCCTCGTCGACCACGATCGCGCGCGACGTCTTCTTGGCCGAGTCGATCAACGCCTGCTTGTCGAGCGGCCACGTCGTGCGCGGATCGATCACCTCGGCGCTGATCCCGGCTTCCTCGAGGAGCTTGGCGGCGCCGAGCGCGACCGCCACCATGCTGCTGGTGGCGACGATCGTGATGTCCGTGCCCGGGCGCTTGATCTCGGCCACGCCGAACGGAATCGTGTAGTCGTCGGCCGGCACCGGCCCCTTGACCCGATACATCATCTTGTCCTCGAAGATGACGACCGGGCTGTCGTCGCGGATCGCGGTCTTCATGAGGCCCTTGGCCTCGTAGGGGCCCGACGGCAGCGCCACCTTCAGGCCGGGCACGTGGCTCACCCACGCGTGCAACGACTGCGAGTGCTGAGCGGCGGAGCGCCGCGTGGCCCCGAGCGTCGTGCGGAACACGATCGGCACCTTGATCTTGCCGCCGGACATGTAGTGCGCCTTCGCCGCCTGGTTGACCATCTGGTCCATGGTCAAGGTGATGAAGTCGCCGAACATCACGTCGACCACCGGCCGCATGCCGGTCATCGCCGCGCCGACGCCGATGCCCGCGTAGCCGGGCTCGGAGATCGGGGTGTCGATGATGCGCTCGGTGCCGAATTCCTGGACCAGCCCGACGAGGGTCTTGAACGGATGGCCGGCCTCGGCCACGTCCTCGCCGATCAGGAACACGCGCGGATCGCGCCGCATCTCCTCCGCGATGGCTTCCTTGACCGCCTCGCCGTACGTCAGCTCTCGCTCGCTCATGCCTGCGATCTCCTGTATGCACGCCTCGGTCGGCGGGGCCCCAGCCCCGCGACGACCTGCGGCTGCGCACTGCCTTCCATAGGCGCGCCTTGGCCGGCGGTCTAGCAGCCCCGCGGCTCCACGCGAGGCTCGCCCGATCGGGGCGCGGAGTCAAGTGGCGCGCGGTCAGGCGCCGGCGGGATCGACTAGAATCACGCCATGAAGACTGCCGACGAGGGCGAGACCAGCGCACCGGACGGCGCGAGCCCTCCCAGGGAGCTCGGGCTCGCGGACGCGATGGCGTACGCCCAGACGCTGCAGAAGGACAATCGCCTGGACGCCGCCGAGGAGCTATATCGCCGCATCCTCGCGGCGGCCCCCGACTATCCCGATGCCTGGCACTTCCGCGGAGTTGTGGCGTTTCAGCTCGGACGACTCGACGAAGCCGAGACGATGATCCGGCGCGCGGTGGAGCTGGCGCCCGCCTACTCCGACGCGCACAACAACCTCGGCAACGTGCTCCAGCATCAGAAGCGCAGCGAGGAAGCGGTGGCCTGCTACGAGCGCGCGATCGCGCTCCAGCCCGACCTGGCCGACGCCTACAACAACCTCGGCAACGCGCTCCAGCAGCAGAAGCGCCACGACGAAGCGGTGGTGTTCTACGAGAAGGCCATCGCGCTGCGGCCGGACATGGCCGACGCGCATCTGAATCTCGGCAAGGCGCTCGAGGCGCTCGATCAGATGCAGCAGGCGCTGACCGCGTACCGGCAGGCCGTGATGCTGCGACCGTTCCACTTCGACTCGTACCGGCGCCTCGGGGCCGCGCTCTACGGCTGGGGACGAATCGACGAGGCGGCCGACGTGTACCGGAAGTGGCTCTCGCTCGAGCCCGAGAATCCCCTGGCGCGTCATCTGCTCGCCGCCTGCACGGGAGAGGCCGTGCCGGCGCGCGCCTCGGACGATTGCGTGCGGAACATCTTCGAAGGCTTCGCGGACAGCTTCGATCAGATCCTCGAGGGGCTGCAGTATCGCGCGCCGGCGCTGGTCGCCCAGGCGGCCGCCGAGGTGATGGGAGCGCCGGCGGCGAGCCTTCACATCCTCGACGCCGGCTGCGGAACCGGGCTCTGCGCCGAGCACGTCAAGCCGTTCGCCCGCCGGCTAGTCGGCGTCGACCTCTCGCTCGAGATGCTCAAGCGCGCCGGCGCGCGCCGGCTCTACGACGAGCTGATCATGGGCGAGCTGACCGCGTTCGTGGGCGCGGTGCCGGCGGCGTGGGACCTGATCGTATCGGCGGACACCTTGGTCTACTTCGGCGATCTCTCGGCCGCGATGGCGGCCGCGCACCGGGGTTTGCGGCCCGGGGGCCAGATCGTGTTCACGCTCGAGCGCGCCGTCGACGGCGAGGTGCCGCAGGGATTCAGGATCAACCCCCACGGACGCTACAGCCACACCGAGGCCTACGTGCGCCAGGTCCTCTCAGCGGCTCGACTCGAGGCCCGCACCTTGACTCACGTGCATCTGCGGCTCGAGCTCAAGAAGCCCGTGGAGGGCTTGCTAGTCGTGGCCTCGCGTCCGGCCTGAGAGCGCCGGGCGCGGGCGCCGGTCAGCTCTGCTGGAAGGTGTAGTCCCAGACGGAGACGCGATAGCGATCCGCCGCCGGGAGATCCGAAAACTCGAAATACGCCTGCTGGAATCCCCCGACGCCGCCGGGTATCCAGGCGATCCGCTGGCCGACGACGGCGCCGGATGCGTCGAGCGCCTGGGCCAAGAGGCGCATGGGCTCGGCGCGAGCGCCGCGGCTGCTGGTGACAGTGCCCTGGAGCTGGACGCCGCCCTGGCGAGGCTCCACACGCCAGTCGAGCTTGAAGTGGCGCTCCCAGCCGGCCATGAGCGTGGTGACCGAGGCTGACGGCGTCAATGCGCTATTGTCGGTCCCGCACGCGGTGAAACAGAGCGCGAGCAGTCCCGCGCCGACGACGGATCGAATGGAACGGGACAACATCAGCCTTCACGCGCTTACGACTTCACGGTCAGCTTTTCATAGAGCGCGCTCAGGATCTCGTCGATCCCGGCCGAGGCCCACACGTCGAAGAACGGCGAGCCCTGCAGCGCGACGAACTCGCGCTGGCTGCGCTCCTTCGTCTGCGCGTCGCTCTCCCCGCTCCGCGCCGTCTGCATATAGCCGCGGATGTAGTCCTTGTGGTAGATGGCCGGATACTCGATGTAGTGATGCAGCTCCTGGAAGTCCTTCGTATAGAAGACGACGACCGGCACCGACGCCCACTCGCCGCCGTTCTTGGCATTGAGGAACTCGAGCATGATGTCGTGGTTGCCGTCGGGATTCGCCGCGGGGTCCGGCCGGCGCGTCGACAGAATCTTCTTGCCGTCGCGGTTGAAGATCCTGAGCTCGAGCCCGCCCGCCTCCGCCAGCCGCGCCAGCATCGGCACGTCGCGCCGGCAGTCCGACGACCAGTCTTCCGACACCACGAGGATCTTCGCGGGCCCGTTCGGCTGCGCCGCGAGCCACTTGATCGCGGCGACCTGCTGATCGGTGAGCCGTACGTGGGCGTAGCGCTCGCGGAACACGGCGCTGTTGTCTCGGCGCGCGGCGCTGATCGATCCGCCGTCGGGGTAGTAGCTGCCGAAAGCCTCGCGCGCGAGGTTCTCCGGGGTGCCGGTGTATTTGACGTATTCGTCGAAGGTCATGCCCTTGGCGAACCGCTCGGGCGTCACGACGCTCTTGGCCACACGCGCCTCCTTTACTGCTTCCGATCAGCGGAGCTTCGGCATTACCTCGTCGGCGAATCGTCGCATCGAGCGCTCGACTTCGGACCGCGGCAGCATCGAGCCTTGATCGAACCAGCAGATGATCTGCGACAGCCCGAAGTCGTCGCGCGCGGTCTGCAGCCGGTCGAGCACCTCGGCCGCGTCGCCGAACACGCCCTGGTCGCGACAGAACTTCTCGTACGGCAGGTTGGCGATGGTCTCGCGGATCGTCGCCAGCCGCGGCAGATGGTCCGCGTAGGAGTCCGGCAGCTGCGCGAAGATCGCTTCGATGTTTTTGTAGTACCTGAGCACGCCGGCGCGCATGGCCTCGCGGGCGACGGACGACGTCGCGGCGACGTGCACGGGCAGCATGAGCGCCATCTGATCCGGCTGCCACGGATGTCCCGCCGCCGCCAGGTGCGAGCGGTAGAGCCCCATGTACTCGCGTAGCTGCGGCAGCGGCGTGGTCGTCGTCCCCGAGTAGATCGGCAGGCCGAGGTCGCCGATGTGGGCGAAGCTCTCGGCCGTGTGCACGGCCACGCGGATCGGCGGGTGCGGCCGCTGGAGCGGGCGCGGCACCACGGAGACGTCCTCGACCTGATAGAAGGCGCCCTGAAAGCTGAAGCGCTCCAGCGTCCACGCTCGGCGGATGATCTCGAGCGACTCGTCGAAGCGCGCGCGGTTCTCGGACACCGCCACGCGAAAGCCGTGGAACTGGCTCGGGATCGACCCGCGGCCGACGCCGAACTCGAGCCGGCCGCCGGAGAGCACGTCCGCGGTGGCCGCCTGCTCGGCGCAGCTGAGCGGATGGTGCAGCGGCAGCAGGGTGACGGCCGTGCCGATCCGAATGCGCGGGGTGCGCTGCGCGATCACCGGCACCAGCATCAGCGGGCTCGACAGGAGGGAGAATGCGCCGCCGAAGTGCAGCTCGGCGAGCCAGGCCACGTCGAATCCGAGCGTGTCGCCGAGCGCGATCATGTCGATCATCTCGGCGTAGCGCTCGGCGTGCGTCTGGCCTTCCGCTTCGGACGCCTGATAGAAGAGCCCGAAGCGCATCAGAGCACCGCGCTCGGCACCCGCGGCATCGTCTCCCACTGGGCCGGGTCGTGGCCGTAGAACATCGTGGCGCCCGCCTGGTCGCGCAGCTTGCGAAGCGTCGCCAGCGACTCGAACATCACCGCGGGGTTCCAGAGGATCTTCGGCAGCACGTCGCGGTCCATGTTCTCTCGCGTGTAGCACGCGTCGGACGCGGCGACGATCTGCGCCTGCTTGGCGGAGCGGACCAGCAGCGACTGATGCCCGGGCGTGTGCCCGTACGTCGGCAGCAGCACGACCGAGCCGTCGCCGAACACGTCGTGCTCGCCCTCGAGCATGCGGTAATCAAGCGGGTGGTCGAAGTCGAGCGGGCTCGGGCTATAGCTCGGCACGAAGCCGGGACGACGCGCCGCCTCGAGCTCGGCCCGCTGTACGAGAAAGGTCGCGCGCGGAAAGAATTCGTTGCCGCCGCAGTGGTCGAAGTGCAGGTGCGAGTTGGCGACGAAGCGTATGTCGTCGGGCTTGAGCCCGAGCGCCGCGAGCTGCGGGAGCACGTCGTCTCCCTCGCGCGACTTGACCGTGAGGCGCTTGATCCGCTCGGCCCCGAGGCGCTTGAGCGGGTCGATTCGCGCCTGGCAGTGCACGCCGGTGTCGAACAAGAGCTTGCCCTTCGGGTGGCTCACCAGAAAGCTCAGCACGGGCACGGTCCACGGCTGTCCGGGCGTGAGATCGGACACCATGCTGGCGCGGTCGAGCTCGATGAGGCCGGTGCAGAGCGCGTAAACGTTGATCACGGTCACCTCGGCTTGGTCAGGCCTGCCAGTACCTCGAAGAACTCTGGGAACGTTTTGGACACGCACTCGGGATTCGCGATCGCGATGCCCGGCGCCCGCAACCCCGTCACCGCGAAGCTCATCGCGATCCGATGATCGTCGTACGTCTGAACCTCGCACGCCCGCGGCGAACCCGGATGGATCGTCACCGAGTCCCACGTGCTCTCGACGTGCAGGCCCATGCGCCGGAGCTCGGTGGCCGCGGCCACCGGACGGTCGCTCTCTTCGTAGTGGGTCTGTGCGACCCCGCGCACCGTCACCGGGCCATCGGCGAACGGGGCGATCGCCATCAGGGTTGTCGCGACGTCGCCCATGCGGGTGAAGTCGGCCTCGACCGCCCGCAGGCGCGCCGGGCCCTGGACCGTGATCGTGTCGGCCTCGATCGCGACCTCGCAGCCCATGCGCGCGAGCACGTCGAGCAGGCCCAGATCGCCCTGGGCCGAGCGCCGGCCGAGCCGCGGCACGATCACACGGCTGCCGGTGACCGCGGCCGCCGCGAAGAAATACGACGCGCCCGAGGCGTCGGGCTCCACGGCGTAGCGGCGGCCTCTGTAGCGCTGGCCCGAGGCGACGCGGAAGCGCCTATCGCCCTCGCGCTCTGCCTGCACGCCGAACTCTTGCATCGTCGACAACGTCATCGTCACGTAGGGCGCCGAGACCAGATCGCCTTCGATCTCGATCGCCACGTCGCGCGCGGCGTACGGTGCCGCCATCAGCAGGGCACTCAGATACTGGCTCGAGACGTCGCCGCGCACGCGTGCGCGCCCGCCCGCGATGCCTTGCGCACGCACGAGTACCGGCGGGCAGCCCGTGCCTTCGCGGCTCTCGGCGTCGACGCCGAGCGCGCGGAGGCCGTCGAGCAAGGGCTGGATCGGCCGCTTGCGCATCGCCGGCGAGCCGTCGATCACGAAGGTGCCGCGGGCGAGGGCGACGGCTGCCGTCAGGAAGCGAGCGGCGGTGCCGGCATTACCGATCTCGAGGGTCGCTTCGGTCGCCGGGAACCGTCCGTCGACGCCGTCGACCACGAACGACTGCGCGGCTTCGTCGGCGCGCACGCGCACGCCGAGCGCCTCCAGCGCCCGCTGCATGTAGCGGGTGTCGTCGGAGAAGAGCGCCCGCGTGATCTCCGACCGTCCGCGCGCCAACGCGGCGACGAGCAGCGCCCGATTCGAGTAGCTCTTCGATCCCGGCAGCTCGACCACCGCGTCGAACGGCCGCGTGATCGGCTCGATGGGCAGCGCCACGTCAGGCTCCTCCGTCCGGCCAGTGTACACGAGCGCCGCGCGCTCGCCCGCGCCCGGGTTCCCCGCCAAGGGGTGCTATCATCGCGCGTTGTGAGCGACGCTCCAGGGCCGCGTGACGAGGGCATGGCCGGCCGTCTCGTCCTCGTGATCGACGCCGATCTCCCCGCGGCGATTCGCCAGGTGTGCGCCGATCTCGCGGCCCGCCTCGCCGACCAGGTCGGGATGCCCGTCACCGTCGCCGCCGCGCCGGTGTCGCGTCTGGACGCCCTCGAAGATTCGCTTCGTCGCGACGCCGAGGCGCAGCGCCGCGAGTATACGCCCACGACTCGTCCCGACCCGGGCGCGCCGATGACCTCGGCGCCGTTTCTGTGGCGCCCCGACGGCAGGCCCGACTGGGGCGGCATGTGGATGACGTTCTGCGAGCTGGCGCTCTATGGCGGTCCCCCGCAGCGCGGCCCCGAGAGTCCGCTGCGCGCCCCGTCGGGCGATGGCGCTGACTCCGACGCCGAGATGCTCACCGAGATGCGCCGCGGAATCTGGGAGACGACTGGGCTCTACGCCGAGCCGGCGGGGCCGGGCTGGCTCTCCGTGACGTGTGACTCGCCGACGATGGCCGCGTGGCTCTGCGCCGCGACCATCCTCGAGAACGTCGGCGCGCGCGTCGAGGACGATCGCCTGTTGGTGCCGGCGGGGCCGCATTTCGGGCTCAAGGACGAGGTGAAGAGCATCATCACAGTCGTCGCCAAGACGCACCACTACTGGCAGGCCCACGTGGCCGACGCCGGGCGCGTCGCGCCGGACATCGATCGGAGCTGAGCCGGCGTGCGTTACCCGTTCCGCTGCACCGCCTGCGGTCTCGAGTTCGAGGTGTCGCGGCCCGCGCGCGCGTCCTCGGCGCAGGCCTCGTGCCCCGCGGACGGCGCGGCCGCTGAGCGGATCTTCACGGTGCCCTCGATGAACTTCAACCGCCCGGCCTCGACCACGCCGAGCCCGCCGTCGAGCGGCTACTCGCACCACGGCCACTCGCACGGTCCCGGCACGGGCCATCACTCGCACTGACATGGGGCACGCCGCCGGATTGCCGACGCGCTATGGAAGGATCCGGCCGCCCGACGACGCGTGGCTCGCCAGGGCGCCGGCCGAGCCGATCCTCGAGCCCGAGCTGCCGATCATCGACACGCATCACCATCTGTGGGAACGCGGCGGCCACCGTTATCTGCTGCACGAGCTCCTCGCCGATCTCAACACCGGCCACAACGTCGTCGCCACGGTGTTCCTCGAATGCCACGCGATGTATCGCGCCGCCGGGCCCGTCGAGATGCGCCCGGTCGGCGAGACGGAGTTCGTCGCGGGGATCGCGGCGATGAGCGAGAGCGGTCAGTACGGCGGGACGCGCGTCGCCGCCGGCATCGTGGGCTTCGCCGATCTCACGCTCGGCGATCGCGTCGAGTCCGTGCTCGAGGCGCTGATCCGCGCCGGGGGCGGACGTTTCCGCGGCGTGCGCCACTCGGCGGCGTGGGACGCCAGCGACGTGATCGGCAACAGCGTGGTCGCCGGCGGCCCGCATCTCATGAAGCAGGCCGATTTCCGCGCGGGGCTCGCGCGGCTGACCGCGCTCGGCCTCTCACTCGACGCGTGGGTGTTCCATCCGCAGCTCGGCGACGCGATCGACCTGGCGCGCGCGTGTCCCGATGCGCGCATCGTCATGGGCCACTGCGGCGGCCCGCTCGGCTACGGCCCCTACACCGGCAAGCGCGACGAGGTGTTCGCCGGGTGGAAGGCCGGCATCGACGAGCTCGCGCGCTGCCCGAACGTGGTCATGAAGCTCGGCGGCATGATGATGCGCCTGACCGCGTACGACTACGGCACGCGTCCGGCGCCGCCGTCGTCGGTCGAGCTCGCGGACTACTGGCGGCCGTACATCGAGCATTGCATCGAGCGCTTCGGCGCCGCGCGCTGCATGTTCGAGTCGAACTTCCCCGTCGACAAGATGGGCATCGGCTTCGCCGCGCTGTGGAACGCGTTCAAGCGCATCGCCGCGCGCGCGTCGGCCGACGAGAAGCTGGCGCTCTTCAGCGGCACCGCCAGGCGGGCCTACCGGCTCGCCTGACCCACGCCTGGCGTCGCTGCGAGCACAACGGCTGGAGCCAATGTCGTCCCCGGCACCGGAAGCCCCGATCTCCCCCGCGCGGAAGTGGGCCATCACCCTCACGGTCATGGTGGTCGCCTTCATGCAGATCCTCGACACCAGCGTGACCAACGTCATCCTGCCGCATCTGCAGGGATCCCTCTCGGCCGGGCTCGACGAGGTCTCGTGGGTGATCACCTCCTACCTCGCGGCGAACGCGATCATCATCCCGGCGACGGGCTGGCTGACCGGGCTCTTCGGGCGCCGGCGGTTCTTCCTGATCTGCGCGACCCTGTTCGTCGTCAGCTCGTTCATCTCGGGCGCGGCGCCCGACCTGCCGACCTTGATCGCGGCGCGCATCTTTCAGGGGCTCGGCGGCGGGCCGATCATTCCCCTCTCGCAGGCGATCCTCTGGGAAATCTTTCCGTTCCATCAGCGCGGCCTGGCGATGGCCGTCTGGGGCCTCGGCTTCATCTTCGGGCCGATTCTCGGGCCGACCGTCGGCGGCTACCTCGCCGACGAATGGTCGTGGCGCTGGATCTTCTACATCAATCTGCCGGTCGGGATCGTCGGCTTCTTCCTGGCCAGCGTGTTCCTGTTCGACCCGCCGTACCTGCGCCGCGCCGCGCGCATCGACTGGTGGGGGCTCGGACTGATGGTCGCCGGCTTCGGCAGCCTGCAATTGGTCCTGGATCGGGGTGAGCGCGAGGACTGGTTCGCCTCGAGCACGATCGTCGTGCTGAGCTTCGTCGCGGTGTGCGCTCTCGTTGGCTTCCTGATCCGCGAGCTGACGACCAGCGACCCGATCCTCGACTTGACCGTGTTCGCCGACCGCAACTTCGCGACCGGCGCCACGTTGAGCATGATCGTCGGGTTCGGCACCTTCTCGGGCATGCTGCTGGTGGCCGTCTTCACCCAGAAGCTCCTGGGCTACGACGCGTGGACCTCGGGCCTCGTCCTGGCGCCGGGTGGGCTGGGCAACATCTTCTCGCTGTTCGCTTCAGGGATCGTCACGCGCGTCGATCAGCGGATGATGCTCGGGTTCGGCTGCCTGCTCAACGCGGTCAGCCTCTACATGATGACGTCCTTGACGCTCGGAATGGACTACTGGGCGCTGGCGATCCCGCGCTTCATCCAGGGCTTCGCGCTCGGCTTCGTGTTCGTCCCGCTCTCCACCCTGACCTTGGCGACGATCCGTCGCGATAAGCTCGTCAATGCGACCGCCGTCTACGGGATGTCGCGCAACATCGGCGGCAGCATCGGCATCGCGGTGGTCACGACGCTCTTGGCCCAGCGCAGCCAGATGCATCAGACCACCCTGGTGAGCCACATCACCCTGTGGGATCCGGCGACGCGCGAGCGCCTGACTCAATGGGCGAGCCACTTCACCACCCGCGGCAGCGACGCGTTCACCGCTGAGCGCCAGGCGATCGCGATGCTGTACCGCGAGACCGTGACGCAGGCGCAGCTCCTGGCTTACGCCGACGACTTCTGGCTGCTGGCGGTGATGTTCGCGACGGTGCCGTTCTTGCTGCCGCTGATGCGCCGCATCCGCCTGGAGCCGTCGACGCCGGCGACCGCGCGCGCAAGCGAGCGCGCCGCCGCGCACGTCAGCGAGTGACGCCGCCAGACCGGTTCAAACGCCGGCGCGATCCGTCCGTGCCCGCGAGCGCGGGCCGTCAGCCCTGTTTGGACTCCAGCTCGGCCCAGCGCGCGTACAGGCGGTCGACGTCGGCGCGCGCGGCCTCGAGCGCCGCGTAGCGCTCCTGCAGCGCGGTCGGATCCGACGCGATCGCCGGATCGTCGACGCCGCGCTGACACGCCTCGACGGCCAGCTCGGCGGCCAGGATCGCCGCCTCCATCCCGTCCCACTCGCGCTGCTCGCGGTAGCCCAGCCGTTTGGGCCGCGCGCGCGAGGGCTCGACCGGGCGCTCCGACGACGGCTTGCGCGGCTCGGGCTCGGCCGCCACGCGGCCGGCCTCCCACTGCGCGTAGTCCGCGAATATCGCGGTGCCGCCGCGGCCGTCGAGCGCCAGGATGGTCGTCGACACACGCTCGAGCATGAACCGGTCGTGGGTCACCAGCACCAGCGCGCCGTCGAACTCCGCGAGGCTGTCTTCGAGCACTTCGAGCGTCGGGATATCGAGATCGTTCGTCGGCTCGTCGAGAATCAGGAGGTCGGCGGGCTCACGCATGAGCCGCGCGATCAAGATGCGGGCCTGCTCGCCGCCCGATAGATGGCCCACCGGAACCTCGAGCTGCTCGGGCCGGAACAAGAAGCGCTTGGCCCACGCGGCGACGTGGACGTTGCGCCCCTGAAAGCCGACCGCGTCGCCCTCGGGCGCCAGCGCCCGCCGGAGACTCTGGGCTTGATCGAGGCCGGCGCGCTCCTGCTCGAAGCGGACGATCCGGAGCCCGTCGGCGCGCTCGATGTCCCCTGAATCCGGCGGCACGATGTCGGCGAGCACGTTCAGGAGAGTCGTCTTGCCGCTGCCATTGGGACCGATCAACCCCACGCGCGTGCCCGGCGTGATGACGAGATCCAGATCGCTGACGAGCCGCCGCCCGCCGAGCGATTTGCTCACGCCGCGCGCCACCAGGAGACGACGGGTGCGGCGCTGCGACGAGGTGAAGTCGATGCCGGCCGTGGACGTAAAGCCGCGCGCGCGGGCGTCCTCGAGCTCCTCGATCAGTCGCCCGGCCTGCTTGATCCGCCCCTTCGCCTTCGTCGAGCGCGCCTTGGCCCCTTGCCGCAGCCACTCGATCTCGCGCCGGACGGTGTTGGCGAGCGCGTCCTGGTACGCCGCCTGGCCCCGCAGGAAGTCGTCGCGGCGTGCCAGGAACTCGCTGTAGCTGCCCTCGGTCTCGAAGAGCCCGCGCGGATAGACGCGGTTGAGCTCGAGCATGCGCGTCGCCACGTGCTCCAGAAAGTAGCGGTCGTGGCTCACCACGAGAAACGCGCGAGAGTGCTCCTGCAAGAGATCCTCGAGCCACAGGATCCCCTCGAGGTCGAGATGGTTGGTGGGCTCGTCCATCAAGAGGATGTCGGGCGCGGCCGCCAGCTCACGCGCGATCGCGAGCCGCTTCTTCCAGCCGCCCGAGAGCGCGTCGACGTGGGCGCGGCCGTCGGCGAATCCTCCACGACTCAACGCCTGCGCGACCCGCCCCGGGCGATCCTCCTCGTCCACACCGATCAACGCTGCCACCAGGACCTCGTCGACGGTTTTCCCGGACGGAAACAACGGGTCCTGGGGCACGTAGCCGATGCGGACGCCTGTGCGGAGCGAGCGAGAGCCGCGATCCGGCGGCTCGGCGCCGCTCAAGATCTTCAGGAGCGTGGACTTGCCGGAGCCGTTGGGGCCGACCAGTCCGGCCTGGTCGCCCTCGAAGAGCGAGAACGACAGCTCGTCGAAGAGCGACCGGGTCCCGAACGCCTTGCCGACGCCCTGGCAGCTGAGCAGGAGCGGGCGGGCCACGTCAGCTCAAGAGCGCGCGACGACTCCTCAGGCGCTCTGGGCCACCGTCGGCCCCTCGCCCTTGAGCGTGGTGCGGCGCACGTCGCGCGGCTCGTCCGACGGAAACGGCCGTCCGCGATGCATCGTTTGGCGGTTATCCCACATGACCAGGTCGCCGACTCGCCACCTGTGGGAATAGACGAACTCGCGCTGCGTCGCGTGCTCGACGAGATCCCGCAGCAAAAGGCGCGCTTCCGGCAGCGGCCAGCCAAGGATCGTGCCCGCGTGCGACGAGAGATAGATCGACTTACGCCCGGTGCCGGGGTGGACGCGGACGAGGCGCTGACGCACCGGCTTGAAGCGCGCGCGCTCCTCGTCGGTGAAGTCGGTGAACCCGAGCTGCTGGCGCGAGAAGATCTGCGAGTGCTCGCAGATCAAGTCCTCGACGTGGGCCTTCGTCTCGGCGTCGAGCGCGTCGTAGGCTCCGGGCATGTAGGCGAATTCGGTGTTACCGCCCTTCGACGGAATCACGCGCGCGTGGAGCAGCGAGTACTTCGCCGGCACGACCTTGAACGAGCTGTCGGAGTGCCAGAGCCGGTTCCCGATCGCGAACAGCCGGCGGCGATCCTCGCGGGCGAACACCTTGTTGTTCTGGTCGAGGTTCGACACGTCGGCGAAGGTGGTAGGCAGCCGGTACTCGTCCGGCGCACGCAGGCTCGAGCCGACCGCCAGCTCGATCTCGCCGAGGCTCCGCGTGAAGGCAAGCTGCTGCTCGTCGTCGATCATCTGGCCGTGGAAGACGAGGACCGCGTACCTGTCCATTCCGGCGTGGATCGCCTTGATCTCATCGGGGGACAAGGGCCGGGTCATGTCGATGCCTTCGACTTCGGCGGCGAAGCACGGGCCGATCTGGCGGGTGACGACGGACATGGGCGCTGCCTCCTCGCGTTCCGGCGCTCGCGGTTTGTCCGATTGTACTCCGTCAGCGCTTCGCGGCGACCTTACCCAGGAACTCGCGCAGCTCGACCAGCAGCCCGGCGGGATTGTCGCCCTGCACGGTGTGGCCGGCGCCCGCGACCTTGACCCAGCGCCCGTCGGGCAGCGCGCGGGTGAGCTTGTCGGCGTCCTCGTCGTGGAACACGTCGCTCTCGGCGCCGCGCACCACCAGAGTCGGACAGGACACCTTGGCGGCCGCGGACCAGAGCAGGTCGCGCCGCCGCTCGGCGGCCCCCGGATCGAGGGTGCGGCCGCGATGGCGCTGGTCGTACTTCCAGATCCACTTGCCGTCGGGCATGCGCCGGAGGTTATGAAGGAGGCTGCGCCGCAGCAGCACGGCGTCGCGCCGCGGGTTGAAGGCGAGCGCGCGGGTCACGAAGTCCTCGATCGAGTCGAGAGGCGTCGCCTCCGACGTGAACGCGGCGATTTTCCGGACTCCGGCCTGCCGCACCTCGGGCCCGACGTCGACGAGCACGAGTCCCGCCAGGCGCCGGCTGTGGGTGCCGGCCCAGGCCAGCGCGTTGGCCCCGCCCAGCGACATGCCGACCATGACGAAGCGCTCGAGGCCGAGGTGGTCGACGAACGCCTCGAGATCGCCCGCGTGGGTCTCGGTGCCGTAGTCCATCACCGGCGACCACTCGCTGTCGCCGTGACCGCGCTGATCGAGCGCCAGGCAATGACGCTCGGTCTTGAGCGCGGCGCAGACGATGTCCCAGGTGTGCACGTTGAGCCCGCCGCCGTGCAGGAACAGGGTCGGCGGCAGGCCCGGCTTCCCCCAGTCGACATAATGAAAGCGCATCCCGCGCAGGATCACGTGATGCGAGGCCGGCAGCTCCAGATCGGGCAGCTTCACGCCGGCCGTGGCCGACGACAGGCGCAGGTGCTCGCGAAATTCCTCGGGGCTCAGGCTCACGGGTTCTCCGGCCCGCTCACTTGACCTCTTTGAGGAGCGCGCACGTCGCCAGCGCGTGCGCCGGATCGAGCGCCTCCTGGGCCATGAACACCTTCTGGACGACGCCCTTGCGATCGATGACGAACGTCGTCCGGCGCGCGATCACGGAGCTCTCGTCGAAGACCCCGTAGGCCTTGCTGATGTCGCGCTTGGCGTCACTCAGGATCGTGAAGTCGGCGCCCAGCTTCTCGGCGAACGCGACGTTGGCCCAGGCGCTGTCGACGCTCATGCCGAGGATCACGGTGTTGTTGGAGTTGAACTCGCCGGCGGTCTCCCGATACTTCGCCATCTCGCTCGTGCAGCCCGGCGAGAACGCCGCCGGGAAGAACGCGAGCACGACGTTCTTCTGGCCCTTGAACTCGCTCAGCTTGATCGACTTGCGGTCGCGCTTGCCGTTGGCGTCGGCGGCGGTGAGGTAGTTCGCCGTGAAATCGGGCGCCGTGTCGCCGACCTTGACGCTCGGGGGCGGCGGCGCGGCCGCCGGGGTCTGCCCGCTCGCGAAGGTCGTGACGACCAGGGACACGGCCAGGGCAAGCGGCGCGACTCGCAGCATGGTGCGGGCTCTCACGTGGTGGCTCCTCTGCTCTATGACGTTACGCGTAGACGTCTTCGGTGACCTGGTTCGCATCGGGATACGGCGCCGCCAGCGCGTACTGCACGCCGTTGTCGATCTCAGCCTTCACGTCGGTCTGGATGCGGTCGAAGACCGCCTGATCCGCGAGCCCCTGGCTCGACAGCCGCCCCGCGAGCGTCGCGAGCGGGTCGTGCTTGCTCATCCACTCGCGCTCTTCGTCCCGCGTGCGGTACTCGCGGTTGACGTCGCCGACGTGGTGACCGTAGTAGCGATAGGTCTTGCACTCGAGGAACGCCGGCCCCTCGCCGCGGCGCGCGCGCTCGACCAGCCGCCGCATCGTCGCGTTGACCGCCTGGACGTCCTGCCCGTCGACGCTCTCGGCATGCATGCCGAGCGCGCGCGGACGCGCCAGGATGTCGCCGGCGATCGTCTCGCCGCAGGGCGTGTACTCGCCGTAGAGGTTGTTCTCGCAGACGTAGATCACCGGCAGCTTCCAGAGGGACGCCATGTTCATCGATTCGTAGAGCAACCCCTGGCCGAGCGCGCCGTCGCCGAAGAAGCACACGGCGACCTGTCCGCTGCCGCGCATCTTCGCCGACAAGGCGGCGCCCGTCGCGATCCCGGCCGAGCCGCCGACGATCGCGTTGGCGCCGAGGTTGCCGGTCTCGGGATCGGCGATGTGCATCGAGCCGCCCTTGCCGCGGCAGTAGCCGGGCTCCTTGCCGAGAAGCTCGGCGAACATCCGATTCACCGAAGCGCCCTTGGCCAGGCAGTGGCCGTGGCCGCGATGCGTGCTCGTGATGAAATCGTCGCGGCGCAGCGCCTCGCACACGCCCACCGCCACCCCTTCCTCGCCGACGTAGAGATGCGCCAGCCCCGGCATCTTCGCGCTCTTGTAGAGCTCGTTCACCTGCTCCTCGAAGGCGCGAATCTTCGCCATCTGCCGGTACATGTGGAGGTTCTGCTCCAGCTCCATCCGCGGCTCGATCATCTGGGTCGTCATCGGCATGTCTCTCCCGTGGGGTCCCCTGGCCTGCACGCGAGGCTCCACCAGGCGGGGCCCCGTGTCAAGTCAAGCAATTTCGCGCCTCCCGATGTTGTCAGCCCGGCACCGATAGGGAACAATTTCCGGCAGCCAAAAACCTCGGCTTCGGCCCGGCTCCGCCGTCGCCTACGGCTAAATCCACACCGCACCGAGCCTGGATCGCACGCTCCCGCTTGGCACCACCGTTGCTCCCTAGGTCGATCGCTAGCGACAACGTGGATGCGGTGTAGTCGGTGCAGTGAATCTCAACCCGATGGAGAGTGCGAAATGCGGTGGACGGGAGTCGTAGCGATTGCGATTGCAGCGCTGGCCATCCCGGCGATGGTCTTCGCGCAGGGTGGACAGGGCGCCTGGTGTGGCGGCTCGTATGGTCCCGAGGGGACGAACTTCGGCCCGTGCCCGGCGGCCCAGTCTGGCGCGCAAGTAGCCGGTCAGGCCTCGGGTATCCAGAGCCAGACCGTGGCGACCGAGCCCCAGTATCCGGCGAACCAGGTCACGTTCCGTGACGGCAAGGCCTACTTCAACCAGCAGGAACTCAACCTCAACTATCGCGCCTACCCCGATCGGAGCGGCGAGTTCCAGTCCCCCGGCAGCAGCGACTAGCCGCACGAGCCGGTAGCTCGGACAAGCAGACGGCGCGGGGCTCCCCGCGCCGTCTTTCTTTTTTCGGAAGCGCAAACCGTCTTGACAGAATTTCGAGCCGCCCCTATCCTGCCGCCCACTCGCTCATCGGCAGCAGGAGGAACACATGGCGGCACTGCGATACGCGTCCCTCGCTCTCGTCCTCCTGCTCTTCGGTTGCGCCTCGCTCGATCCCAAGCCCATCGAGGTCGACATGCCGGCGGCGCAGAAGCACTTCATCGTGCGCGCCGACGGCGACGCGCTGCCGCGCTGACCGCGGCGCCGCGTCGCGGCGCTTCGCTCACGCTCCGAGATACGCGAAGAGCTCCGCGCCGAGCCGGCGTCTATATGCGTCGACCACCGGCTGCACGGCACTGACGAAGGCGGCGTGCTCGCTCGCCGTCAGTCGGATCACCTCGTTCTGCGCCGGGTCGAGCCGCGCCATGATCAACGCGTCCTCCGCCGCCGCCAGCTCGCGCTGATACGCGGTGGCGTCCCACGCCGCGGCGTCGACCGCGGCGCGCACCTCCGCCGGCCAGCTCGCGTAGTGCGCGGCGTTGCACACGAGGGCCGAGCCGCCCCAGAAGTGCCCGCTCAGCGTGATGTAGCGGTGATGGCGGTGCACGCCGAAGTTGTAGATGTTGGTCAGCGGGTTGTCGTGAGCCTGGAAGCGGTCGCCGGCGATGCCCTCGACGAACTCCTTGATGTCGGACGCGATCGGCTCGAAGCCGAGCGCGCGGAACACCTCGCCGTGAAGCTCACTCGTCTGCGTGCGGATCCTGAGGCCGCGGCAATCGTCGGGTACGCGGATCGGCCGCACACGGTTCGTGAGGTGGCGAAAGCCGTTGTCCCAGTAGTGGAGCACCCGGCACGGGGTCTTCGCCCCGACCTGCCGCCGTGCGCGCTCGCCGTACTCGCCGTCGAGCGCCCGGAAGGCGACGGCCCGATCGGTGACCACGAACGGCAGCTCGAGCAGCTGTAGCTCCGGCGCCGCGCGCGAGAAACGCACCGTGGACATGTAGCAGAACGACAGCTCGCCACGCTCGACCATCGGCACCAGATCGCCGGCCGGACGGCCCAGCTTGACGATGCTACCGATCAGCTCGAAATCCACGCGGCCGCCGAGTCGCTCGCGGAGCCGCTCGCCGAATCGCGCGGCGGCCTGGTTGTGGATCGAGGCGGGCTCCTGGTAGCCGCCGAACTTGATGACCAATTTCGTCGACGCGTTGTTGGCCACGGCCGGCTCTGCTATATCACAAAGCGTGACGGGTGAGCAGTGAGCGACCTCGACGTCGCACTCGCGCGACTCGGCTACACCGACTTCAGGCCCGGCCAGCGGGAGGCGATCGAGATCCTCCTCGCGCAGGGCCGGCTCCTGCTGGTCGCACCGACCGGCGGCGGCAAGAGCCTGAGCTATCAGCTTCCGGCCACGATCCTGCCCGGCACCACCCTCGTCGTGTCGCCGCTGGTGGCGCTGATGGCCGATCAGGTCCAGGCCCTCGAGGCGCGCGGCGTGCGCGCGACGTATCTGGCCGCGACCCTCGAGGCGGCGGAGATGCGGCGGCGCATGGCGCGCATCGCGCGGCGCGAGCCGGCCCTGGTGTACGTGGCGCCGGAGCGGCTCGTGTTCCCAGGCTTCCGTGCGCTCGTCCGCGAGCTCGACTGCCCGCTCGTCGCGATCGACGAGGCGCACTGCATCAGCGAGTGGGGCCACGACTTCCGCCCGGAGTATCTCGAGATCGGCGCGGTGCTCGGCGATCTGCCGAAGGCGCGCGTGCTCGCCTGCACGGCCACCGCGACGCCGATCGTGCGCGACGAGATCCTGGCCCGGCTCGGGCTGCCGGCCGACACGCCCCAGATCGTGCGCGGCTTCGCACGGCCGAACCTCGCGTTGCGCGCGATCGAGATCGACGGGCGCCGCGAGCGCGAGAGACTCGTCGACGAGGCACTCGCCGAGGCGCTCGGCGGACCCGGGCGCGGGGGCGGCACGGCGATCGTCTACGCGCCCACGCGCAAGCAGGCCGACGACGAGGGCGCGCGACTGGCGGCGCGCCGCTGGCGCGCGCGGGCCTATCACGCCGGGCTCGACGGCAAGACCCGCGAGGCCGCGCAGCGCGACTTTGCCGACGGACGGCTCGAGGTCGTGGTCGCGACCAACGCCTTCGGCATGGGGATCGATCGCCCGGACGTGCGCGCGGTGATCCACCTCGGGCCGCCTGGCTCGATCGAGGCGTACTACCAGGAAGTCGGGCGCGCGGGCCGCGACGGCGCGCCGGCGCTCGGGCTGCTCCTGATCAGCGCGCGCGACCTGCCGCTCAGACGGGCGCTGCTCGAGCGCGGCGCCGGCGAGGGCTCAGCGGACGCCGCGGTCGTCGAGCACAAGTGGAGTATGTTCCTCGAGCTGATCCGCTGGGCGGAGGGCGGCAGCTGCCGCCACGACGCGATCCTGCGCTATTTCGGCGACGAGGCCGAGACCCTGGCCGGCTGCGGCCGCTGCGACGTGTGCCTCGCCCTCGGCCAGGCTTCGGACGCTCGCGATCCCGAAACCGTCACCTTGATCGTCCGCAAGGCGCTGTCCGGCGTGGCTCGTGTGAGCGGACGCTTCGGTCTGCAGCTGGCGGTCAAGCTGATCCGCGGCGAAGCGGACGAGCGGCTCGAGCGCGCCGGGCTGACGGGCGTGAAGACCTTCGGCAACCTGCGCGAGCACCCGGCGACGTGGCTCGTGGCGCTCCTGCGCCGGTGTGTATCGGCCGGCTGGGTGAGCTTCGCCGGCATCGACCGCCCGGTGGTCACGCTCACCGACGAGGGTCGCGCGGTGATGCACGGCGAGCGGCCGGTGCGCTTGCTGCTTCCTGCCGAGTCTCGAGGCGCGCGCACAGCGCCCCTCGGAGCGCGGCGAGAGAAACCGGCGACGGATCGCACGCCGACGCGTGCCGGCGGCAGCGAGCCGACCGAGCTCGACGCCGCCGCGGTCGCGCTCTTCGAGTCGCTCCGCCGCTATCGCCTCACGGTCGCGCGCGCGGAAGGCGTGGCGCCCTTCATCATCGCGAGCGACCGCACCTTGCGCGACATCGCCGCGCTTCGGCCGCGCGATCTGGCGGAGCTCGAACGGGCCCACGGTGTCGGCCCGTACAAGGCGGCGCGCTACGGCGCCGGACTTCTGGAAGTGGTGGCCAAGCAGGCGCCGGGGCTACACTCCCCATAGGAGGGCCGCGATGAAGGCTACGACCTGCCTGTTCGCGATGTTGATCGCGCTCGCCGGCTGCGCGCGCGCGACGCTTCCCTTCAAGCCGCTGTCTCAGCCGAGCGGGCTGACGCTCTCGGCCGATTACGTGGTGCTGGCCGACCGTCTGCGCGTGGAAGTCGACACCGATAGCTATCGGTTGGAGGACACGCAGCTCACACGGCTCGACAACGTGTCGGTCAGGCCGCAGACCATCGAGGTGCCGCCGCCGGCCTCGTCGAGCGGATCGAGCTTCGGGTTCGGCATCGGCGGCGGAAGCGTCAGCGGCGGGCGCGGCGGCGCCGTGGGGGTCGGCACCGGCGTGGGCATGACCATTCCGATGGGCAGCGACACCCGCGTGGCCGGCAACACCGTAATCTACTTCGCGCTCGACCAGGTCGGCCAGCCGCCCTGGCGCCTGACCGTGACGGTGGCCGGCGCCCCGACCGACATCATGCTGCTACCCAAGCAGCCGCCGAAGTAGCGCTGCGTCGCGCGTCGCGTTACGCGCTGCGGAAGCGCGTGGCCTTCACGAACAGAACGGCCAGCATCGGCACGACGAACGCGAGCACGGTCGTCAGCACCAGGAGCGTCCCGAGCTGGCTGTAGTCGGCGGGTGTCGTGATCACGCCCGACGCATTCTTCACCTCGCGCGTCACGACGAACCACTGGTTCAGGTACTTCGTGCCGAGCTGTGCCGCGGCCAGCGCCAGGTTCGTGAACGATGCCATGACCGCGAAGAACGTCGCCTTCAGCCGGTCGGGCGCCGAGTTCGCGATCCACGCCAGCATCGGCACCATCGCGATCTGACCGAGCGGCGATTCGAGCGCGGTGTCGATCAGCGCGATCATGCGCGCGTCGACGATGCCGCCCGTGTACGCGGCCGTCCAGTGGTGCAGGCCGTAGTACATGCCGACGATCGGCGCGCCGATGATCGTGGTGGCGATCGTGAGCGAGCCCACGATATAGGCGATCGAGCGCTCGGCCATGAAGCGACGGAAGATGAAGAGCCCGGCCAGGGTCAGGACGCTCCCGATGAGCGAGAGCTGGGCCAGGAACTGCTGGTCGAAGCCGAGCTCATCGATCATCCACCAGGTCGAGCCCGCCCCGGGCCCGGGGATGGCGCGAAAGACGAAGACCAGCAGCGCCGTGCCGACCAGCACGTGGCGCGCGTCGGGCTCGAGCTCGCGCGTGATGCGCCACATCAGGAACAGCACGATCGCCATCGACGCGCCGAAGACGATCTCCTGACCGCCGTCGACGTCGCCGATGCCGACCCCCAGCGACACGAGGGTGAATGCGAGACCGCCGCCGATGATCCACCAGTTGACAGGCGGGCGCTCGACGTGGGGGTTCAGCATGCGAAGCGCGTCCGCTCGCGAAAAGCCCTTCGCCTCGAGCCGTCGTGCATCGCGTCTCGCGAGCGCCAACCCCAGGACGACGCCGAGCACCGAGACCACCGGAATCACGAGCGCCAGCTCGTACACGCGCAGATAGGCGAGCGCTTTGTCGGCCGGTGGCAAGGCCCCCACCCCGTGCAGCAGATACACGTTGGCGAGCGAGACGGCGACGGAGCCGCCGATGATCGCGACGCGGCCCAGGGTCTGGACAGTCGTGTTCATCGACTTGCGCGCCGCCATGCTGGTCGGACGCCCCTCGGCGTCCACGCGCGGCACGGCCTCGACGGTCATCGCGTCGGCGACGACGTCCTGCACGACGAAGCCGATCGGCGCGAGCAAGGTCGACAGCACGAACCACGCCTCGACGCTCGCGAGCCCGCGCATCGACTCGGTCGAGTCGAGCAGCCCGATCATGATCACGAGGCTCGCGGCGATCAGGCCCGCGCCGACGAACACCAGCGCCGCCTTCCAGCGCCACATCAGATCGACGAGATGCCCGAGCGGGACCTTGAGCGCCCACGGCAGGCCGGCCCAGAATGCGAGCCCGGCCAGAAACTCGGCCGAGAGGCCGAGCCGCTCCTTGATGTAGAACGTCGCGACGATCGCCGTGAGCCCGGAGATGCCGGCCGCCACGTAGACCATCAGCGGCGGCAGGTACGAGAGCCGCATCTCGCGACCGAGCGCCAGGACGTTGCGGTCGATCCAGGAACGGGCGGCGCCGGAGCGCTCCGGCACCGTGGAAGGCGGGGCAGACGCCATCACTCACAGGGTATGCACGAATGCCACCGCGATCAATGTGATACCTTCTGCGCGGCGTCGGCGATCTGCCCGGCGTCGAGGATCGACAGGAGGCTCTGATGAGCGACAAGGTCGATGGGAAGACCGCGAGTCCATACGGCTATCCGTTCTGGGACTGGATGGCGAAGGAAGATCCGGAGTACGTGCGCGCGCGGGGACCGCTGAGCCAGCTCTCGGTCGGCGAGGGCAAGGAGCTCTCGATCAAGCATCGCGAGATGGTCATCATCGGCATCCTCGCCTATCGCAGCCTGCAAGACGGCGTCGTGACGCACATGCGCCGCGCAATCCAGCACGGCGCGACCAAGCGCGAGCTCCTCGAAGCGATCGAGTCGGCGGCGGTGCCCGGCGGTGGGCCCACGCTCAGCACCGGCGTGCAGGCGCTGATGCAGCTCGACCACGAAGGGGCCTTCAAGAAATAACGACACGGAGGACGTCATGGCAAAGGCGTACTGGATCGCGTGCTATCACGCCATCAAGAATCCCGACGCACTGGCCGCATACGCGAAGCTCGCGGCGCCCGCCATCCAGGCCGCGGGCGGCCGCTTCCTCGTGCGCGGCATGCCGGCGAAGACCTACGAGGCCGGGCTCACCCAGCGCGTGGTCGTGATCGAGTTCGACAGCGTCGCCCAGGCCACCGCGGCGCACGACAGCGCGGGCTATCAGGCCGCGCTCAAGGAGCTCGGCAACGCCGCGGAGCGCGACATCCGTATCGTCGAGGGCGTCAGCTAGCATCGCTTGACGGGCTGTGGGACAACCCTCGTCAGGTCAAGGCTCGAACGCGCGAACGTCCGGCTGAAAGGAGCCCGCCATGTCACGGATCAAACACATCGCGTTGTCGACCGACGATCCGGTGAAGACCGCGGAGTTCTACAAGAGTCAGTTCGGACTGAAGGAGCTGCGCCGTGAGCCGGCCGACACCGGCGCCCGCGGGGTGTGGCTGAGCGACGGCTACATCTACTTCGCCATCCTCAAGTTCGGTCATGAGGACACGCCGAACCTGGGCGACGGCCCCTCCACCGTCAAGGGCATCCACCACATCGGCTTCTACGTGGACGACCTCGAGGGTACGGCGACCTCGCTCGAAGAAGCCAGCTGCATGGAGTGCCCGGGGAGTAGCAAGGTGAACCGGAAATTCAAGGGCCCGGACGGCGTGATGATCGACGTGCGGGCCCGGGGCTGGGACGAGCAGATCACGGCTCGCATGCAGCTCTACCAGCTGACGCCGGTCTCAGCGCCGCCCGCGTAGCTCCGTCGTTCTTTACCACCAGGGCGCAAGGGCGTACCATCGTGGCCATCCTCGAGAGGAGGCCACGATGCGCTACGACCGGATCTCCGCCGACTGCCACATCGATATGCCCTGGATCCCGAACGACCTGTTCACGGCCAACGCGTCTGCGGCGATGCGCGATCGCATGCCGTACGTCGCCGACGGCCCCGACGGTCCCCACTGGACCTGCAAGAACGGCACGTCGTTCGGCCTGGTCGGCGGCGTCGGTCCGGGCGGCGCGAAGCTCGTGCCCGGCCAGAACTACCGCGTCGACAAGATGGCCGCGGTCGGTCTCTACGACGACGGCAAGAAGGGCATCCGGCGGCCCACCGATCCGCATCTTCGCCTGAAGGACATGGAGATGGACGGCGTGCAGGCCGAGGTCATCTTCGGCATCCTCGGCGCCGCCACTCGCCTGAACGACCACGACGCGGCCAAGGAGATGTTCCGGATCTACAACGACTGGCTGAAGGACTTCTGCCGGCACTATCCGGACCGGCAGATCGGTCTCGCCTGCCTGCCCTACGGCGACATCGACGCGGCCGTGCAAGAGGTCCGGCGCGTGGCGAAGATGGGCATCAAGGGCCTCGAGCTCTCCTGCTCGTGGGACATGGACCCGATGTGGCATCAGTGCTGGGAGCCGCTCTGGCAGGCCGTCAGCGAGGTGAATTTGCCGCTCCACTTCCACACGTTCCCGAGCACCCCGGCCAGCGTCCGTGAGAAGGCGACCACCCCTCTCGCCCGCCGGGCCGCGCTGTTCCAGGGCGTCTGTGGATTCCAGATGAACCTGGTCAACATCCTGTCCGCGATCGTCGGCTCCGCCGTGCTCGAGCGGTATCCGACCTTGAAGATCTCGTTCGGCGAGAGCGGTATTGGCTGGATCCCGTACGCGCTCGACCGGATGGACTTCGAGTGGGAGGACCGCTTCCGCGATCTCGGCCTCACGATGAAGCCGAGCGACTACTGGCGGCGCCAGTGCAAGGCCACGTTCCAGTTCGACCGCATCGGGACCCAGATGATCCACGAGATGGGCGCCGAGACGCTCATGTGGGCCTCTGACTACCCGCACACCGACGGCGTGTGGCCGGAGTCGTCGAAGTACATCGAGGAGCAGTTCGGCCACCTGCCGGCCGACGTCGTGCGCAAGATCACCTGCGAGAACGCGGGCAAGTTCTACGGCTTGATGTGATCTTCGAGCGATAGCCTTCCCAGGACGTGTTCAAGTAGTCACAGCGCCCCGGTGCCCTTGGCCGGGGCGTTCATCTGTCTACACGTCGGCCTCGTAACGACTTAAAGAAGGCAGGGCTCACCCGTGCTTTCGGACGACGGGTAAAACCTGCACGCCCAAGGTCCCATTCGCGTTTGGCTTTGCGCCCAACAGAATGTCCCCACCACGGCGTGGGCAAGCACCGGGTCGGAGGACCGGGGTGGAGGACCGGGTTGGAGATTGGCAATTGGCGGCAGAATCACCAGGTCAGGAGGGACAGAGATGTTGAAGAAAGTCGCGGTACCGATCCTCGGGTTGTTGATCGTCGTCGTGCTCACTGGGTGCGCGAGTACTCAGAGCTCGAGCATGCCTCCCGCGAACGTCAACGGCACGTGGACGGGCGGCATGGCGGGCGGGGCGAGCACATACACGCTGGTCCTCAATCAGTCTGGGACGAGAGTGACGGGGAACCTCTCCGGAGCCGGAACCGCCAGCGGCCCTATCGAGGGCATTGTTGACGGCAACACCATCAAGCTGAGGGACCAGGGCGGCCCTTCAGAAACTCCCGCGCTGACGGTCAAAGGCGACCAGATCACGGGGTGGATTCGCGGAACCACGCTGACTCTTAACCGCGTCAAGTAGACTCCGCGTTCACGCTGTGAGCGCGAGCCCGATGACAGCAACTGTCAGGCAATGAGCGGGGAGACTTAACCCTGCGCCGCGTGAAGTAGCGTCTCGCCCGCTGAGGTAACGCCCGCGCCCCGGTGCTCGTCCAGGCCGGGGCGTCCAACAGTTCTTCATTCTGGCGCCGCGCACAACGCTACCTGACTGGCGGGGTTGCGCTTTTCTCCAAGAATCTCAGCGCCACCGCCACGTGCATCGCGATGCCGTTGGCGAGCGCCGACTCGTTGACCAGCATCCGCGGTGAGTGGTTGGGGAACGCGGTGTCACCCTCTGGCCGCGTGCTCAGGTTCGCGATCGAGCCGGGCACCTTCTGGAGCACGTACGAGAAGTCCTCGCTGGCCATGATCGGATGGCTCGCCGCGTGGACCGCCTGCGGGCCCAGGAGCTCGCGGGCGGTGTCGAGCACGAAGCCGGCGAAGTCGGCGTTGTTCACGGTCACCGGATAGCCGCGGATCAGATCCACGTCGACGGTCGCGCCGTGGGCGGCCGCGACGCCTTCGGCCACGCGACGCACGCCCTCCAGGACCCGCTCGCGCGTGTCCTCGGAGACGGTGCGGATCGTCCCGAGCAGGTGCGCCGTGTCGGGGATCACGTTGCGGGTCGTCCCGGCCTCGATCTTGGCGACCGTGACCACCGCCGGATCGAAGACGTGGACCCGGCGGGTCACGAGCGTCTGGAACGCCTGCACCATCTCGCACGCGATCGGGATCGGATCCAGGCAGTCGTGCGGCGCGGAGGCATGGCCGCCCTTGCCGCGCACGACGATCTGCAAGGTGTCGCCGGACGCCATGGCCGGTCCGGGACGGGCCGAGATGGAGCCGGCGGTCATCCGGTGAGTCACGTGGAGCGCGAAGGCGCCGGCCGGCGGCGCCGTGCCCTCGAGCAACCCCTCCTCGATCATCACGCGCGCGCCGTGATAGCCCTCCTCGCCCGGCTGCAGCATGAACAGCAGCGAGCCGGCGAGCGAATCGCGGCGGCGCGCGAGCAACCGCGCCGCGCCGATCAGCATGGCCGTGTGGGCGTCGTGGCCGCAGGCGTGCATCGCGCCGCTCACCTCCGATGCGAACGGAAGGCCCGTCTCCTCGGGCATCGGCAGCGCGTCCATGTCGGCCCGCAAGAGGATCGTCGGGCCGGGCCGGGCGCCGGTGAGCCGCGCGACGACCGACGTCGTGCGCTGCCCTGTCTTCACGTCCAGGCCGAGGCCTTCGAGCGCCTCGAGCACCACCGCCTGCGTCCGCGGCACCTTGAGGCCGATCTCGGGCTGCCGGTGGATACGGCGGCGAAGCTGAATCGTGTCGTCGAGGATGCTCTTGGCGTCGGCGAGGATCTCGGTGGTGTTCATGGACTGGGATTATAAGCGGCCCCGCGGTGTATGCTTCGGCGTCGAGGTACCCAGATCACGCCAACAAGCCACGCTTTACATAGATAGATAGAACGGAGGAAGCCGTGAAGGTTCGCTCGTCCCTGGTGCTGTCGCTCCTGCTCGCCCTGACCGTCGCGGTGATCACGCCGGCACTTGCCGCCGCGCCGGAAGGTCAGCTCACGATCGCCGTCCACGTCTCCCTGGCGCCGACCTGGTTCGATCCCGCCGAGACGCCTGGGGTCATCACGCCCTTCCTGACCTTGTACGCGCTCCACGACGCGATGGTGAAGCCGATGCCCGGCAATGCCTGGGCGCCAAGCCTGGCCGAGTCGTGGACGGCCTCGAAAGATGGGCTCACGTACGAGTTCGTGCTGCGCAAGGGCGTCAAGTTCCACAACGGCGATCCCTTGACCGCCGAGGACGTGAAGTTCTCGTTCGAGCGCTACAAGGGCGCGGCCGCGACCACGTTGAAGGCGCGCGTCGCCTCGGTCGAGATCGTCGATCCTCTGCGGGTGCGGTTCCGGTTCAAGCAGCCCTGGCCCGACTTCATGACGTTCTACGCCACGCCGGCGTCCGGCGCCGCATGGATCGTCCCGAAGAAGTACACCGAGAAGGTCGGCGAGGAAGGCTTCAAGAAGGCGCCCGTCGGCGCCGGGCCGTACCGCTTCGTGTCGTTCAACCCCGGCATCGAGCTCGTGGTCGAAGCGTACGAGGGCTTCTGGCGCAAGACGCCTGCTTTGAAGCGGCTCGTCTTCAAGTCGGTGCCGGACGAAGCGACGCGGCTGGCCATGCTCAAGCGCGGCGAAGCCGACATCGCGTACTCGATCCGCGGCGCGAACGGCGAAGAGGTGAAGCGCACGGCGGGGCTCACGCTCAAGCCGACGTCGCCGACCTTCACCGAATGGATCGTGTTCACTCAGCAGTTCGACCCGAAATCGCCGTGGGCGGACCAGCGCGTGCGGCTGGCGGCCAATCTCGCGATCGATCGCAAGGCGATCAATGAGGCCGAGTACCTCGGCTACGGCAAGCTCGCCTACTCGATCATCCCCAAGGATTTCGAGTTTCACTGGGCCCCGCCGCCGCATCCGTTCGACCCCGAGAAGGCCAAGCGCTTGCTGGCCGAAGCGGGCTACCCGAAGGGCTTCGATGCGTTCGACATGGCGACCGACGCGGTATACGCGCCGGAGGCCGAGGCGGTGATCAACGGCTTCCAGACTATCGGCATCCGCTCGCGTCTTCAGCCGCTCGAGCGCGCGGCGTTCTACAAGGCCGACCAGGAGAAGTCGTTCAAGCATCTGGTGCGCGTCGGCAGCGCGGCCGCCGGCAACGCCGCAACGCGCATCGAGGCGTTCGTGATCTCCACCGGGATCCGCGCGTACGGCGGCTATCCGGACATCGATTCGCTGTTCCGGGATCAGACCGCGGAGATGGACAAGAAGCGCCGCGAGGCGATGCTGCACAAGATCCAGCAGCTCATGCACGAGCGCTCGATGTTTGCCCCGATCGTCGAGCCGGCGCTGCTGATCGGCGTCGGCGCGCGGCTCGGCGAGATGCCGACGATCGCGGGCCATCCGTATCTGTCGCCGTACGAAGACCTGAAGCTCAAGGGGAGATGATCCATGGCACAGACGATGAAAGCGTGGTTCGCGGTTCCCGGTCCCGAGGGCGCGGTCTTCGAGCTGCGCGAGACTCCGGTGGCCGCACCAGGTCCCGGCCAGGTCGCCGTCGCGGTCCGCGCCGCCGGCACCAATCGCGGCGAGCTGATCCGCGGCGCGGCGCTCCGGGCCGGCAGCGCGCCGGCGAGCCCCGCGCGCGCGGGCACCGAGTTCGCGGGCGAGATCTCGGCGGTCGGCGACGGTGTGAACGGCTGGCAGCCCGGCGATCGCGTGATGGGGCGCGCCGTCGGCAGCTACGCCCAGTCGGTCGTCGCCCACCAGCGCTCGCTCATGCGGATGCCGAGCAGCATGTCGTGGCCTGAAGCCGCGGCGATTCCGAACGTGTTCGTCACCGCCCACGATGCGCTCGTCACCAACGCGGCCGTCCGGCACGGCGAATCCGTGATGGTCACGGCCGGGCCCTCGGGCGTCGGCACGGCCGCGATCCAGATCGCGCGGCACATCGGCGCCAACCCGGTGATCGCGACCACCCGCACGCCGGCCAAGGCCGATGCGCTCCGTGCGCTCGGCGCGCACGAGGTCGTCGACACGCGCGACACCGCCAAGTGGGTCGACGCGGTGATGCGCGCGACGGGAGGCCGCGGGGTCGACGTCATCATCGACCACGTCGGCGGACCGATGCTGGCCGCCAACATCGGCGTGCTCGCGCTCAAATCGCGACTCGTCAGCGTCGGCCGCAACGCGGGCCGGGTCGGCGACTGCGATCTGGACGAGATCGCGCGCAAGCGCGCATCGATCATCGGCGTCACCTTCCGCACGCGCACGCCCGAGGAATCGCTGGCGTGCAGCGAGCGGTTCGCCGCGCACCTGATGGACGCGGTCACGAAGGGCGCGCTCAAGCCCGTGCTCGACCGCACGTTCCCGTTCGAGCGTCTCCCCGACGCTCACAAGTACATGCTGAGCGATGCGCAGACCGGCAAGATCGTACTGATGATCGACCCGAGGTAGTCACGCGATGAAAGCCAGCACCGACCGCATCCTGACGACGCACGTCGGAAGCATGCCGCGGCCGGAGAGCATCAAGAGCTTGCTGCGCGCCCGGCTGGCGGGCGAGGCAGTGGACGACGCGCAGCTCTCGGCGCGGGCGGCCGAAGCCGTCGCCGAGGCGGTGCGCCAGCAAGCTCGGGTCGGTCTCGACGTGGTGTCCGACGGCGAGATGGGCAAGACGAGCTTTCTCGCCTACGCCGACGACCGCCTGACCGGCTTCGTCCCCGTCGGCACGGGCGACCCGGGCCTGCCGTCGAGCAACGCCGGCGGCTCGTGGGCGCGGCGCATCGATACGCGGCGCGAGTGGCGCGCCTTCCGCGACTACTACGAGGACTATCTCCCGCGGGCGATGCCGCCCTCGGCGCCGCCCACGGTGTGCCGCGGACCGATCTCGTACAAGGGCCACGCGTTGCTCCGGAGGGACCTCGACGCGTTCAAGGCGGCGCTCCGCGGCGTCGAGGTGCAAGACGCGTTCGTGCCGGCGATCGCGCCGGCGATGGTCGGCCGCGGCCAGAATCAGCACTACAAGACCGAAGAAGAGTACGTGTTCGCGATCGCCGAGGCGCTCCGCGTCGAGTACAAGGCGATCGTCGACGCGGGCTTCATCCTCCAGATCGACGATCCCGGGCTCGGCGAGACGTGGGACATGATGATCCCGGCGCCGCCGCTCGAGGAGTACCGCCGAATCCAGGCGCGGAACCTCGACGCCCTCAATCACGCGCTCGCCGGCATTCCCGAGGACCGCGTGCGCTACCACCTCTGCTGGGGCAGCTGGCAAGGCCCGCACGTCCACGACCTCGGCCTGCGCGACGTCATCGACCTCATGCTGCGGGTGAAGGCACAGGCCTACTCGGTCGAGGCGGCGACGCCCCGGCACTCGTACGAGTGGCGCGTGTGGGAAGACGTGAAGCTGCCGGACGGCAAGCTGCTGATCCCGGGCGTCATCGCGCACACGACCGCGGTCGTGGAGCATCCGGAGACGGTGGCGGAGCGCATCACGAGCTTTGCGCGACTGGTCGGGCGCGAACGGGTCATCGCGGGCGTCGACTGCGGATTCGCGCAGGGCGCCCTCTATCAGCGCCAGCACCCGAGCGTGATGTGGGCGAAGTTCGAGGCGCTCGTGGCCGGCGCGCGGCTGGTCTCAGAGCGTCTGTGGCGGCGCTGACGCGCGCGCGTCAGCGCTCACCCGCGGGGTTGGGCTGACGCGCTCTCAGTACGGGACGTCGATCAGGACGCCGCGCCCCGCCCGCATGTCTTCCTGAAGCATCTCGCGTAGCGCACGCGCCAGCGGCCCGGGCTTGCCGTCGCCGATCGGTTTGCGGTCCCACTCGACGATCGGCGCGACCTTGACGGAGCTGCCGATCAGCAGCATCTCGCGCGCCACGCGCGCCTCGGCCACGGGGACGTCGCACACCTGCACGTCTTTGAGGCGCCCTTGCGCCTTGAGCGTCTTCGCCAGCTCGAGCAAGCGCAGCGACGTGCAGCCCGACAGGATGTGATCGAACTTCGGGTGCTTCAAGGTCCCGTCCGCCATGATGAAGGCGACGTTCATGTTGGAGCTCTCGCCCACGTTGCCGGCCGCGTCGATGAAGATGCCGTTGTCGAGGCCGAGCTCGAGTGCCTCCATCTGCATCAGCACGTTGGGCAGGTAGTTCACGCTCTTGGTGACGGCGTAGAGCGGCGGCTTGATCGGGTACGTCGTCGTCATCATCCGAAGCCCCTGGGTGTACCAGGTGTCCGGATAGCCGAGCCCCGCCGAGATCATCACGAAGAACCCGGGCTCGGCGCCGGCCGCCGGCGTGAGACCCAGGCTGCCCGGGCCCGCGGAGGCCCAGTAACGGATCGAGCCCTGGCGCTGACCGCTCGCCGCCGTCGTGCGCACGATGATGTCGCGCATCTCGTCACGCGTCGGCAGCTTCAGCTTCGAGTTCTGCGCCGAGCGGATGAACCGGTCCAGGTGCGCCTCGAGATCGTAGATCTTGCCGTTCTCGATCCCCGCGGTGTCGAAGATGCCGTGGCCGCGGTGCACCATGTGGTCGTCGAACGGCAGCACCATCAGCGCGGAATCGGTGACGATCCCGCCCAGCTGGCTCGAGTAGAACGCCCAGTACTTCACGGGCTGTCGAGCTCGAAGCTCGCGAAGCTTCGCGACCACGTCGTCAGCCGTCAGCAGCTGCAGTCCTGTCATCACCGCCATCTGGCTCTCCTCTCGTCCGCCCCTCAGGTCTGAGCCTTCACTCTAGCATTCCTATAGGTCCGAACAGCGGGCGGCGCAAACCACTATTACACGCGGATGAACCCGCCGGGCGTCTCGCCCTCTCGCGTTGCGGCCAGGCGGATCACGAAATACGGCCGGGCCGCCTCCGCGGCCGACGCGCGCGCCTCGGCATTCCGGTAACGCCGGCCGCGCTTGAGCACCAGGTACGGCAGCCAGGACACGACGAGCACCGGCACGAGGTACAGGAGCCAGCGCCACCTCGCCGCGAACGTCGCGATCGCGACCACCACCAGCGGCAAGCAGCCGAGCAGGCCGAGCCGGTCGACGACGTGCATGAACCGCGCGTCGGCGCCGAGCAGCGCCGCCATGTCTTCGGTATGACGCTTTCCATCGAAGGGCCGTCGGCCGAAGACGGTCACGCGCTGCGGGCCCGGCGCCACCGCCACGCTGCCGGCCTCGCAAGGCTGGCCTTGCGGATCCCAGCCGATCAGCGCGACCCGTCCGTTCGGGGCTTCGAGACGGAAAGCGCCGCCGAGCGATTCGAAGTCGCGATCGAGCCCCGCCGGCAGCGGCTCGTCGACCAGCACGTCGAGGCGATACCGCACGGGGTCGTCGGTCAGCAGATAGAAGACTTGGGCCGAGCGCGACAGCGGCTCGAGCCGTGGCAGCAGCACCTCATCATCCAGCCCAGCAGGTAGATCGGTCTGCCCGTCGCTCAGAACGACGATGCCCGATTCGGAGGAGACCTCGACCCGCGTGCTCATCTAGATGTGGTGTCTCAACAGATCGCCACGCGGGTCGAGTCTGCTGATCGGTGGTGCGCCGCCGAGTCCGCGATGACGGCGATGCCAATTGTAGTAGTGCAGCCACCGGGCGAGCGCGGCGGTCCGGTGCGCCGAACTTGGGAAGGCCGGGCCGTAGGCCCATTCACGCAGCATGGTGCGAATGAACCGCTCGGCCTTGCCGTTCGTGCGCGGCGTGTAAGGCCGCGTGCGCCGGTGGATCGCGCGCAGCGCGTGGATCGCGGCGGTGAAGACGCGCGAGCGATAGCCGGAGCCATTGTCGGTCAGCACGCGCTCGACCCGAACGCCCCGCCGGCGAAACCAGCCGACGGCCCGCCGCAGGAAGGCGGCCACCGTTGGGCCTCGTTCATCACTGAGGACCTCGCCATAGGCCACGCGCGAGCAGTCATCAACGCAGACGTGGACGAACTCCCAGCCGATGCCGCGGGCTTGGCCATGGCGATCGCCCGTGATCCGATGGCCCACCCGGCCAATCCGGCCCAGCTTTTTGATATCGAGGTGCACCAACTGCCCGGGCCGGGGCCATTCGTAGCGCACGAGCGCCGGCCGCTCGGTCAGCGCCTCCAGCCGCGCCAGGCCGAAGTGGGCCAAGGTACGAGCGACGGTCGCCCGGCTGACCTGCACGACCTCGGCGATCTGGGCGCCCGTCCACCGCAACTGGCGGAGGCGTTGGATCTCCACGATGACGCCCGCCGGAATCGCCCGTGGGCTATGGTGGGGCCGGCAGGACCGGTCGGCCAACTCGCCCCCGGCGGCCCGGGCGACCCATTTCCGGGCCGTCCGGTCGCAGATACTAAACGCGCGGGCGACGGCCGCCACGGTTTCTCCCGCGCTCACCCGCTGCGCAATGAGGGCTCGACTGCGAGGCGTCGTCCGGGCATTCTGATGCACGTCCATCCGGGGTCCCTCCGGCGAACAAGTGGTCGTTTGGCGACAACCACCTTCGCAGAGAGGTCTCGGATGGACAATCTGTTGAGAACCCACAGCTAGCCGGCGCGGCCGCGGCTAGGCCGCGCGGCGCCGAATGGGTTGTCGATCCTGACTACACGGGTCGCCGCAGGGACCCCCACCCACCCTCCCTCCGGCACTCGGTTGGCGGTTGGGCGATCCGCGTTTCGTGCGAGGGCGGGTGTGCGATGCGCACGTCGGAGGTCTAGCGTAGGACTAGGACCTGCTGCGCGGCATCCGCTGAGGCGTCTGCGAGCGCGTCCGACCGTCCTCCGCGAGGCTGGCTGGGATCGCGGGGCTGGTCGCCGCGGGCTTCGGCGCTGTGACTTCGGCATCGTGGGCGCCGGCAGCGGCGTTGCTCCGGTTTAGGCGCGGGAGAGGCCGATTTCGGGAGCTACTTCGGTTAGGGCGGCGATGACAAAGGCGATGTGGGCGTCGAGGTCGACGCCGAGTTCGGTGGCGCCGCGGTAGACGTCGTCGCGGTTGACGGTGCGGGCGAAGCCCTTGTCCTTGAGCTTCTTCCTGACCGAGGGCGGCTCGAGGCCCGTGATCACGCGGCCGGGACGGACCAGGGCGACCGCGTGGACGAAGCCGGAGAGCTCGTCGCAGGCGTAGAGCGCGCGGTCCAGCCGCGAGACGCGGGGGACGCCCGAGTAGTCGGCGTGAGCGAGGATCGCGTGCACGATCGGCTCGGGGACGCCGCGGGAAAGCAGGATCTCGGCGCCCTTCATGGGATGGTGCGGCGCGCGCGGATGCATCTCGTAGTCGAAGTCGTGGAGCATCCCGGCGACGCCCCACGCCTCGACGTCCTCGTCGTAGCGGGTGGCGTAGGCCCGCATCGAGGCCTCGACGGCGCGGGCGTGCTTGCGGAGGCTGTCGCTCTGCGTGAACTCGGTGAGGACCGACCACGCCTGGTCGCGCGAGATCACTGGCGTCGCGTCTGCTGCCACCGCCACTTGTCGATCGATTTCTTCGAGAACACCCAGGCGCCGTCGAGCTGCACCGATGGGATGCGACGCTCGGTGGCGAGCGACGCGAGCGCTCGCTCATCCATGCCGAGATAAGTCGACGCTTCCTTGAGGCTCAGCATGTCCTTCGGGTTCACGCGCGTTCCTCCTCGATTCTCTTTCTCACGGTCTCGAGCTCGGCCTCGAGCGCGCGAATGCGCTCGACGAGCTGCTCGATCGCCTTGCTCACCGGGTCGGGCAGGTCGGTCTGATCGAGATCGATGCCCCCCGCTACCCGCTGTCCGTCCCGATATGTTACCCGCCCCGGAACGCCGACGACAACGGAGTTCGTCGGCACCTCGCGAACGACAACCGATCCGGCGCCGATGCGGCTGCCGTCGCCGATCTTGAAGCCGCCGATGATCTTGGCGCCGGCGCCGACCACGACGTTGTCGCCGAGGGTCGGATGGCGCTTCTCGCGCTTGAGGCTGGTGCCGCCGAGGGTGACGCCCTGCAGGAGCGTGACGTTCTCGCCGACCTCCGCGGTCTCGCCGATGACGACGCCCATGCCATGGTCGATGAAGAGCCCGGGGCCGAGCTTGGCCGCGGGATGGATCTCGATGCCGGTGAAGAAGCGGCTCACGTGCGAGAGAAGGCGCGCTGGGATCTTCCAGCCCCGGCGCCACATCGCGTGCGCCGCGCGATGGAAGACCAGCGCGTGCACGCCCGGGTAGCACAGCAGGACCTCGAGCGTGGAGCGCGCCGCGGGGTCGCGCTCGCGCACGGCCTGGATATCGCGCCGCAGCTTAGGGAACACGAGCCCGCTCCATGACGAACCGATGGTTGTTCACGCCGTCGCGACCGGCATCGCCTGACGAAGCTTGCGCACGAGCGGCTCGACGCAGTCGATGACGTAGTCGATGTCCTCCGCGGTGGTCGAGCGCCCGAGCGAGCAGCGCACGGCGCCCATCGCCCACTCCACGGGCACGCCCATCGCGACCAGCACGTGCGACGGCTCGACGTTGCCGGAGGTGCACGCCGAGCCGGCCGACACACCGATGCCTTTGAGGTCGAGGCCGAGCACGATGGATTCGGACTCGACGTGCCGGAACAAGAGGCTCGCAGTGCCGGGCAGCCGCTGCTCGGGATGGCCCGAGAGCCGCACGTCGGGCACGCGCTGCCGGATGCCGTTCCAGAGCCGCTCGCGCAGCGCCGTGACCCGCTCGGCCTCCGCGGCCATGTCGCGCGCGCGGATCTCGACCGCCTTGCCGAGCCCCACGATGCCGGCCACGTTCTCGGTGCCGGCGCGGCGGCGCCGCTCGTGCTCGCCCCCGTGCTGCACCGCGACCATCTTCGTGCCCTTGCGGATGTAGAGGCCGGCGCCGCCCTTGGGCCCGTAGATCTTGTGCGCCGAGAACGAGAGCATGTCGATGCCGAGCGCGTCGACGTCGATTGGCAGCTTGCCGAGCGTCTGGACCGCGTCGACGTGGAACGGCACGCCGTGCTCGCGCGCGATGCGGCCGATCGCCTCGATCGGCTGGAGCGTGCCGACCTCGCTGTTGGCGTGCATGACGCTGATGGCCAGTGTGTCCGGACGGATCGCGCGGCGGACTTCCTCGGGGTCGATCATGCCGTGCTCGTCGACGCCCACGCAGGTCAGACCGAAGCCCTGTCCCTGGAGCGCCTGGCAGGCGCGCAGTACGGCGTGGTGCTCGATCTGCGACGTGATGATGTGCCCCTTGCCCTTCGCCAGCGCGAGCCCCTTGACGGCGAAGTTATCGGATTCGGTCCCGCCGGAGGTAAAGACGATCTCCTGGGGCGAGACCTTCAAGAATGTCGCGACGCGCTCCCGCGCCAGGTCCAGCCCCTCGCGCGCTTCGCGGCCGAACCCGTGGATGCTCGACGGATTGCCGAAGACGTCCGAGAAATACGGAAGCATCTCGGCGAGCACCTCGGGATGAACGGGCGTCGACGCGTTGTGATCCAGATACACTCGACGGCTCATCGGCTTGCTCTCCATTTTTTACGATGCTACGCTCGGCTCGCAATGGATCGCGCAAAGAAGAAGCTCGGCCTGCTGCTCTCCACCGGGCTCGATCATCCCAATCTCGAGACGGCCGTGGGTCTCTCGAGCGCGGCGCTCGATCGTGGGGCCGACCTCTATCTGTACCTCATCGACGACGGCGTGCGCGCGCTCGACGATCCGCGTGTGCGCGCGCTGCCCGGCCGCGGTGCGAAGCTGTTCGTCTGCGCCTACGGCTGTCAGAAGCGGCGCATCCCGCTGCGCGACGCGGACACCGTGACGTACTGCGGCCTCGTCGTGCTGACCGACCTGATCAACGCCACCGATCGGTTCATCGCGCTCAACTGAGTCCGTGCCCGCCGGCCCGCCGGTCATCGTCCTGATTTCGACAGATCCACGGTCGTCGCACCGCGCGAACGAGGCGATGCGGATCGGCCTCGGCGTCGTCGCGGGCGAAAACGACGTGGTCTTCGTGCTGCTGGGCGCCGGCGTCCACCTGCTGGACGACGACACCGACGAGCTCGTGGACGGCGACGACATCGCGAAGTTCCGCGCGAACCTGAAGTCGCTCGGCGTGCCGTTCCACGTCGAGACCGACGCGGTGCCGCACGAACCGTCCTGGAACGCCGAAGGGCATCGGGTGATCCGGGTCACCCGCGACGAGATCGCCGCGCTGGTCCAGACCGGGCGGCGGTTCCTGGTGTTCTGATGGCCGCGGTCCTCCACCTGCTCAAGGGCGCCGACGCGACGCTCGCGCGCGCGGTGCTCGATCGCCAGCTGCGCGAGGGCGATCGCGTCACCGTCGTGCTCCTCCCCGGGAGCGCCGTGCCCGAGCTGCCGGCCGGCGTTCAGATGCGCCGGCTCGACGGCGATCTGACGTACGGCCAGCTCGTCGATCTGATCTTCGAGGTCGATCAGGTCGTGACCTGGTAGGCCGAAGGCCGCGGCCCGCGCGGTCATCGGTTCCGGTACTCGTCCAGCCACGCCATCTGGATCGCCTCGAGGAGCTTCTCGTTGGAAGCCTTGGGGTCGTCGGTGAAGCCGGGCAGCTCGGTGACCCAGCGATGCAGGTCGGTGAACCGGACCGTGAGCGGGTCGAGATCGGGATGGCCCTCGCTGAGGGCGATCGCGATGTCCTCGGTGTCCCGCCAGGTCATCACTTCGGGATCTCCACGACCACGTTGCCGCGGACCACGGCCTGACAGCCCAGCCGCGAATGGATCGTGAGGCCCTCGGCGGTGTCGAGCCGGTCTTCCTCGTCCGGCTGCATCTCCGAGAGGCTCTCCTCGCCTTCCTTCACGATCACGTGGCACGTCGTGCACGCGCAGCTACCGCCGCAGTTGTGCTCGAGCTCGATGTGGTTCGCGAGCGCGATGTCGAGCAGCGAGCCCGGCTTGCCGTGATCGGCGAGCGGATATTTCGCGTCGTCGACCTCGACCGTCACGTTGAGCGGCAGGAACGTCACCTTGTGAACGGCCATCAGCGCTCCATGATCTCGTCGGCGCGGCGGCTCGCCAGGGCGCCCTTGAGGGCCGCGTCCATCATGAGCTCGGCCAGATGCTCGGTCGCCTGGTTCATGGCCGTCGTGGCCTCGCGGATCCGGTCGCGATCGGTGCGACCGCGCGCGTCCTTCAGCGCGGCCAGCGCGGCGTCGATCGTGCGCTGCTCCTCCTCGCCGATCAGGCGTCGTCCCTGCGTCAGCGCGCGCTCGACGTGGGTGATGACGGTGTCCGCCTCGTTGCGCGTCTCGATCAAGAGGCGCGCCTCAACGTCGGCCTCGGCGTAGGTGAACGAGTCCTCGACCATCCGCTCGACGTCGGCCTCGGAGAGCCCGTAGGTCGGCTTCACCTCGATCGCGGCGGCCTTGCCGCTACGCTGCTCGGTGGCGGTCACGTTCAGGATGCCGTTGGCATCGATCAGGAACACGACCTCGATCTTCGGCATCCCCGCGGGCATCGGATCGATCCCGGACAGCTCGAACCGGGCGAGCGAGCGACAGTCCTTGGCGAGCTCGCGCTCCCCCTGGACGACATGCATATCGACGACGCGCTGCCCGTCCACCGACGTCGTGAACATCTCCCGGGCGTTGGTCGGGATTGTGGTGTTCCTCGGGATCAGCACGCTGACGATGCCGCCGAGCGTCTCGATGCCGAGCGACAGCGGCGTCACGTCGAGCAAGAGCATGTCCGTGATGCCGCCGGCCAGGATGTGCGCCTGTACCGCGGCGCCCAGCGCGACGACCTCGTCGGGGTTCAGCTGGCTGTGCGGCGTTTTGCCGAAGAGCTCCTGGACCCGGCGGCGGACCAGCGGCACGCGCGTCGACCCTCCGACCAGCACCACCTCGTCGAGGTCCGACGGCGCCAGGCCGGCGTCGGCCAGCGCCATCCGGCACGGCGTGAGCGTCGAGGCTACGAGCTTGTCGATCAGCTGCTCCAGCTCGGCGCGCGTGATGTCTCGGCGGTACGTGAAGCGATCGAACGGGATCGTCAGGCTCGTCCGCTCGTCGGCCGACAGGCGGATCTTGGCGGCCTCGGCCGCGAGCCTCAGCTCCTGCATCGCCTCGGCGTCGTCCGTGAGGTCGACCTGATGCCGGGCGCGGATGTCCTCGAGGAGCCACAGCACGATCGCGCGGTCGAAGTCGTCGCCGCCGAGGTGCGTGTTGCCGTTCGTCGCCAAGACCTCGAAGATGCCGTCCTTGACTTTCAGGATCGAGATGTCGAACGTGCCGCCGCCGAGATCGTAGACCGCGATCAGGCCCTCGCGGATGCGCTGCAGCCCGTAGGCCAGCGACGCCGCCGTCGGCTCGTTGACGATGCGGACGACGTCGAGCCCGGCGATACGACCGGCGTCCTTCGTCGCCTGGCGCTGGCTGTCGTTGAAGTACGCGGGCACCGTGACGACGGCCTTCTCGATCGGCTCGCCGAAGTGCGCCTCGGCGCGCTCCTTCAACGACTTGAGCACGATCGCCGACACCTCCGGCGGCGTGATCTCGCGGCTTCCGATCTGGATCTTCACGATCCCCTCGGCCGGCGCCACCGCGAAGGGCAGATAAGGCAGCTCGTCCTTCACGTCGTCGTAGCCGCGGCCCATCAGGCGCTTGACGGAATAGACGGTCGCTTCCGGCCGGCGCACGAGCTGGCGCTTCGCCGCCGCGCCTACCAGCACGCCCTCGCCCGCGAACGACACGATCGATGGCAAGAGCACCTGCCCGTCGCGGTCCGGGATGACCCGCGGCAGACCGGTCTTCTCGTCGACGTACGCGACCAGGCTGTTGGTGGTGCCGAGATCAATGCCGACGATGCGCGACATACCCCTCCCGGGAGCTTCCGAGTGCTTCATCGATGTCGTCGACGACGGTCCTGAGGTATGCCCGTGTCGCGAGCGATTCCTTGAACGCCGTCAGCGCTGCAGCCCGCCCGGCGGGCGCGGCGGCATCCCAGGCTTCGGTGAGCGGACCGCGCAGCCGCGACTCTTCGTGCTCGTAGCGCGCCTGCAGCCGCTCGCGCTGGGCGCCGAGCGTCTCTCGGGCGGCGGCGTCGAGCCCGCCGGACTTCGCCTCCTGCAGCGCTTCCTGGATCTCGAACATCTCCTCGAGCAGCTCGGGCGGCGCCTTCGGCTTCACCGTCGCGCCCTCGCGCGTCTCGCGGCCTTCTTCCAGCCGCACGAGGTACTCGATGCGCGCGATCGGGTCGCGCAGCGCGCGGTACGCGGCGTTCAGGCGGGCGGAGGCCTCGAGGATCTCGGCCTGCCGTTCCGGGGACGCGCTCTGGTGGAAGTCGGGATGCCCCAGGCGCGAGAGCTCGTAGAACTTTCGCTGGAGCTCGGCGCCGTCGACGGCGAGCCGCCGCGGCAACCCGAAGACCTCGAAGTGGTCCATGCTCTCCCTTACAGTGTTTTATAGGCGCGCTTCGGCCGGCGAGGCACCAGCCCCGCGACGGCCTGCGGCGCGCACGACCACAAAAAGTGAACGGGCCCTGCGCCGGGCCCGTTCGGTGTTGCTCGCGGTCCCGGCTAGGCCGAGAACGACGTGCCGCATCCGCAGCTCGACTTTGCATTGGGATTGACGAACGTGAAGCCGCCCGTCAGCCCCTGCTGGACGTAGTCGAGCGTCGTGCCGTTCAGGTAGAGATAGCTCTTCTTGTCGACCACGATCTTGATCCCATCGATCTCGAACTGTTTATCGTGGGGACCGATCTCGCTGTCGAACTCGAGAGCGTACGACATGCCGGAGCATCCGCCGCCCTTCACACCCATTCTCAGGAAGACAGTCTCCGGCAGGTTCTGGGTCTTCTTGAGCTCCTTCACCTGCTTTGCCGCCGCTTCCGACAGTGCGACCGCCATAGATGTTCTTCCTCCCGCTACCTATTTGGACGAGGCGGGAGCGTCCGCCGATGCGCTCTTCTCCCGGTAGTCGGCCAGCGCGGCCTTGATCGCGTCCTCGGCCAGCACCGAGCAGTGGATCTTCACCGGCGGCAGCTTCAGCTCGTTCACGATGTCGGTGTTCTTGATCTTGGCCGCCTCGTCGACGGTCTTGCCCTTGAGCCACTCGGTGGCCAGGCTCGACGACGCGATCGCGCTGCCGCATCCGAACGTCTTGAACTTCGCGTCCTCGATGACGCCGGTCTCGAGGTTGACCCTGATCTGGAGCTTCATCACGTCGCCGCACTCGGGCGCGCCGACGAGCCCCGTGCCCACGCCCGGCGTGTCCTTCGAGAAGGACCCGACGTTGCGCGGGTTGTTGTAGTGATCGACAACCTTGTCGCTATAGGCCATGGTCGAACCCCCTAGTCGGCTTTCCAGCGAATGGACTTCAGGTCCACGCCCTCTTTCGCCAGCTCATAGAGCGGCGACATTTCCCGTAGCCGCTTGACCACCTCGATCGTCTTGGCGCCGACGTGCTCGACTTCCTCCTCGGTGGTGAACCGGTGCAGGCTGAAGCGGATCGACGAATGGGCGAGCTCGGCGCTCGCGCCCAGCGCGCTGATCACGTACGACGGCTCGAGGGTGGACGACGTGCAGGCCGACCCCGACGAAAGCGCGCTTTCCTTGTTGAGCCCCATCAGCACCGACTCGCCCTCGACGTAGGCGAACGAGATGTTCAGGCAGTGCGGCAGCCGCCGATCGGGGTGGCCGTTCAGGTACGCCTCGTCGAGGCTCGAGAGAATCATGTCTTGCAGGCGGTCCCGCAGCTTCGTCAGTCGCGCGCCCTCGTCCGCCATGACCTCGCCGCAAATCTCCGCGGCGCGGCCAAAGCCGACGATCAGCGGCACCGGCAAGGTGCCTGAGCGCATCCCGCGCTCGTGGCCGCCGCCGTCGATCTGCGGCGCGATGCGCACGCGCGGACCCTTGCGCCGAACGTAGAGCGCGCCGACGCCCTTGGGGCCGTAGATCAGGTGCGCGGTGCACGACAGGAGGTCGATGCCCGCCGTCTCCACGTTGATCGGAATCTTGCCGACCGCCTGCGTCGCGTCGGCGTGGAAGATGATCCCCTTCTCCTTGGCAAGCTTGCCGATGGCGGCGACGTCCTGGATCGTGCCGATCTCGTTGTTGGCGTACATGACCGAGATCAAGATGGTCTTGTCGGTCAACGCCGCGTGGATCGCGTCGACCTCGACGAGGCCGTCCGGCCGCACCGGCACCTGCGTGATCTCGTAGCCCTGGCGCTCCAGGCGCCGGCACACATCGAGGCTCGCGCGCTGCTCGATCGCGGTCGTGACGATGTGGTTGCCCTTCTCCCGGTACATCTCGGCGATGCCCTTGATCGCGAGGTTGATCGACTCCGTCCCGCCGGAGGTGAAGACCAGCTCCTTGGGGTCGCGCGCGCCGATGATCTTCGCGAGCTGCTCGCGCGCGCGGTCCACCGCGTTCTCGGCCTCCCAGCCGAACGAATGATTGCGGCTGGCCGGATGGCCGAACTTCTCGGTGAAGTACGGAATCATCGCCTCGACGACGCGTGGATCGACCGGGGTCGTCGACTGCGAGTCCATGAAGATCGGGAACTTCAGCATCGAGCTTTCTCCGTCTCGTACCAGTGCGTGGCCTGTGTCACTTGATCGTGAGGACCTCGGGCGCCCCCTGGTTGCTGAGCTCGGCCAGGCTCATCGTGTCGAGGAGCTGGCTGATCGCCGTCTGGAGTTTCTGGACGGGCCGCTTGAGGTTGCACCGCAGCTCCTGCGGACAGCCCCCATGGTCCAGGCAGCTCACGATACTGATCGGCCCTTCGAGCGCGCGCACGACCTCGCCGACCGAGATCTCGGCCGGATGCCGCGTCAGCACGTATCCGCCCTTGGGACCGTTCTGGCTGACGATGAGCCGCCGCTTCGCCAGACGCTGCAGGATCTTCGCGAGCAGCTCGGGCGGAATGCCGAATTCTTCGGCGATCCGCTTCGTGCTGACGGCGCCGAGGCCGTCGTGCGTGGCGATGTAGTGAATCGCCATCAGCCCGTAATCGGCGCGCTTCGTAAAGCGAAGCATCGTCTAGCCCTCTGTCCTACCGAATACCTTGTAAAAGCAAGGTTCTATCGCCGACTCTTTCTATCGGCGACTCTTTCAGTCGCATTCTACACGACACCAGCTTCGCGTCAACCTCAGAAACGCTCGGAAACGGCTGAGAAATCTAGCGCTCTAGGAGCCGGAAGCGCTGGGTGAGCTCGACGGGGAGGGTGCATCGGAGCGTTGTGTTATGGTCAGCTTTTCCAACTGATACGACCGATCGGCGAAGGAAGGGCTTAAGAACGCTCGGCGACCTTGGCCCAGGCCTGGCGGAGCTCGGCGGCCGAGGCCTCGGGCCGCGTCTCATTGACGAAGATGCCGCCGACCCGGTTGGCGTGCTCCGGCTCGGGGATGATCTCGATGTGCCAGTGATAGTCGTCGCGGATCGTCGCCCAGTCGCCCTGGAGGATCCGCGATCGGAGGTTGGGCGCCGTGTGCAGCACCATCTCGTAGCCGGGATCCCCGAAGCCATGGACGAGCGTGCGGAAGTACTCGGACAGGAGCCGCGCCAGGTCTCCGAGCGTCTCGGGCTTGATCGCCTCCTCGAACGAGCAGGCGTGCTGACGCGGGACGATCCAGGTCTCGAGCGGCACGCGCGGCGCATACGGCACGATCGCCGCGAAGGCCGGCGTGAGCCGGACGACCCGCTCCTCGGCGCCGATCTCCTGACGCAGGATGTCGCAGTAGAGGCAGCGTCGCTTGTACTGGTAGTACTCGCGCGCCTCGCGCAGCTCGCGCCGCGTCTCGTCGAAGACGATCGGAATCGCGGTCACGCGTGAGTACGGGTGGTGACCGGCGACGCCCGGCTTCTTGTGATGTCGCGACACGAGAATGTCGCGGATCTGGCCATCGCGCTTGAGGTCGAGCAGTCGGTCGCGGTACATCCACAGGACCGACTCGATCGCGGCCGGGCCCATCGACGCCAGCGTGTCGTCGTGGCGTGGCGACTCGATGACGAGCTCGCTGGCGCCGCGCGGATTGATCATGTCGAACATTCCGACGCCTTCGCGCACCAGCTCCCACTCGATCCGGAAATAGGCGTCGGGCTCGGGAACGACGCGCACGCTCCAGCCGGGGCTGTTGGGAGCTTCGCCCTCGGGACGGTACGCGGCGATTTCCGGACCCGTGAGGTGCTCGGCGCCGGGACAGTAGGGACAATCCGACTGACGGACGGGCTTGGCCTTCGGGCGAATGAGGATCCAGTGCCCGCGCGTCGGGTCCTTCCTCAGCTCATCCACGGGATCCCCCACCTCGAACTGACCACGTCATCATCATAGCCGTCGCCGGAGCAGCGCTCCGCATAGATTCGCGGACGCGGCGACGGACGATTTCTCGACGAACGAACGGCGACGTCGACGGCCGCGGACGCGCGGCCGCCTAGTCCTTGACTTGATTCTTGAGCTTCCTCAGGTGCTGGCGCGCGACGTCGACCCAGTCTTTCTCCGTCGCCAAGGGGGCAGCAAGCTCAATGTAGCGCTCCCACTGCGTGATCGCCGCCTTGGGATCGACCTTCTCGTACACGAGGGCCAGGTTGTACATCGCACCCGTGTGCTTGCCGTCGATCTCGATCACCTTGCGATATTCCTCGGTGGCTTCTTTGTAGAGGCCCTTCTCTTCGTAGACCTCACCGAGCCCCATGCGCGCGTCGACCGAGTTGGAATCGAGCTCGATGGCCTTCTTGTACGCGGTGACCGCCTCGTAATAGAGGCCCTTCTCGCCGTAGTAGATCTTGCCCAGGCTCATGTGCACGCGCGGATTGACCGGGTTGTACACGAGCGCCTTCTGGTACGCGGCGATGGCGCCGTCCACGTCGCTCTTCGCGGCCTTCGCGTCGCCGAGGCCCACGTAGGCGTCGGCGTAGAACGGGCGCAGCTCGATCGCCTTGCTGTACGCCTCGACCGCCTGATCGAATAGTCGCCGCGGTTGCGAGAGATAGAGATCGCCGAGCGCCTTGGCGGGCTCAGGGTACGACGCGTCGAGCTGGGTCGAGGCGCGGAACTGCGCCGCGGCCTTCCAGCGATTGCCGAGCGACGAGTGCACGACGCCCAGCATGTAGGTGGCCACGACGAAGCTCGGATCGACCTCGATCGCCCGGGACAGGAGATCGACGGCCGCCTCGTTGCCTTCCTGATCGCCGCGCTGCGCCGCGATCTGGCCGCGCGCGAACAGCTCGAACGCCCGCGGCAGCCGTGTCGGGCGCGCGGACTTCTCGATGCGCGCCGCATCGGCCTCGGTCATCGAGACGCGCAAGGTGCGCGCGTAGGCGACCGGAAGCTTTCCGAGCTGCTGGAAGAGATCGGCAGCCGGCGCCACGACGGGCTCGAGGCTCGTCACGTCGGGCCCGCTCTGCTTGATCTCCAGCAGCTGGGGTACCACTGCCAGGTCGGTGCCGCGACGCTCGATCCGTCCGAAAAGCCCCGCGTCCGCACGGACGGCACGCGCGGCCTGCGCCAGAGTCTGTTCGTTCCAGGCATCGACCCGGGCGGCGGCCTTCAGGCGCGAGCGCTCGATCTGGACGATCGACGGCTGCTGCGCCAGGCCGAGCGTCAGGATCTGCGCGACGCCCTCGCCCATCCACTGCTCTTCACGCTCGAGGGCCGTCGTGTCGAAGGGCACGATCACGATGATGCGAAGCTTGGAGTCGGCGGCGCTGACCTCACCCACCACCGCCAGGGCGAGCGCGCACACGATCGCCGCGACGATCCACGACCGTGACCCAGGTCGACGCATCACGGACCCTCCTTTCGCCGGAGACCGCGACGAACGAGCGAGGCGAACCGGTCGAAGGCCCCGGGACCGAGGCGCCGAAGCGCGATTTCCGGGACCAGCATCAGCGCGACCAGACCAACGAGCCACGGCCAGATCTCTACGCCGATGCGCGACTGGCGCCGTGCCGTCAGGAACGCATCCTGGGGCTTCGCGAGGGCTCCTCCGCCCGTCAGCTCGGCGAGCTCGCGCAGGAGGGTCTCGTCGACGCCCAGGTCACGCAGCTCCTGAGCATACGGTACCACTAAGCCTGCGAGCTGCGAGCCAATCACGCGATCGTTGCGCCGCTGGGCCATGCCGACCAGGTAGACCCCCTCCTGGGCGGCCGGAAACTGGCCGCGGTAGCGCCCGGGTCCGACCTGCTCGAGGTCGATCACCGACCGTTCGCGGTTGGGCGAGACGACCGCCACCTGAGAGTCGAGGAAGTTGATGAACTCCCCCTTCGGATCGACCGCGTCGACCACGATCTCGCCGGTGGTCTCCCTGCGGTCGACGATCGCCACCGTGTCGCTCCGGGTACCGCTGCGCAAGGTCCAGCGGATCAGCTGCGACCAGAACTTGTTGAATTCCCGCCAGCGGAGCCAGAGCACCGCCCATTTCGCCTTGGCGTCGGACGTGAACGCGACGGAGCGGCCCAGGCCGTACCGCCACGTGGCGAGCACCGGGTCCTCCTGGTGGCTCATGAGCACGAGATCCGCCGTGGACTTCAAGGTGCTGGCGACGTAGCCGCCGAGGGGCGGCACGCTCTTCCAGTCGATCTCCTGGATCGCCTCGTGGCCCGGCGACGTCAGCTGCGGCTTGAACGGCTGCTCCACGAGGGAGGCCTTCGACGCCAGCTGGGTCTCCAGGGTGAAGATGCGCGGGATCGTCTGCGAGTCTTCCGTGTAGTAAAACCGGCCCTTGCCCCACTTGGCGACGTCGACCATCAGCTGGACGTCGGCGTCCTTGCCGATCGCGACCGTCGACACCGTGATCTTGTCCTTCGACATGCGGCGCAAGAGCCCCTGGAAGTCGCCGCGGGTCATCTGGCCGTCGGACAGGAAGATGACGTGCTTGAGCAGCGCGGGCCGCTCGAACAGCACCTGGTACGACTCCTTCAGCGCCGGATAGCCATCGGTGCCGCCGCCCGCCTTGATCGTCGCGATCGCGTGATGGATCGCGGCCTTGTCCTTGGCCGGGCGCACCGGCGCGTCCCAGATGAACTCGGTGTCCCAGCTCATCACGCCGACTTCGTTGCGCTCGTCGAGTAGATCGACCACCAGGTGCGAGGCTTCCTTGGCGAGGTCGAGCTTGGTTACCTTCTCGTCGGTCGACATCGCCATCGAGCCCGAGCGGTCGATCGAGAGCACGACGGCCAGGCTCGGGATCTCGACCTTCTGCTTGACCTCCATCGTGACGGGCAGCGCTTCCTCGATCGGCGTCCGGTAGTAGCCGCCGAGGCCGAAGCTCTCCTCGCCGCCGATCATCACGAGCCCGCCGCCGTAGTCGCGGACGTAGTCGCGGATGTAGCCCATCTGCTGGCGCGTCAGCTTGAGCGACGAGACATTCGAGAGCACGAGGCCGTCGTACTTCTGCAGGCCCGCGAGATCCGTCGGGATCCCCGTCGGCTCGACCACGGTCACGTCGATGTTCTGCGAGCGCAAGGCACCAGCCAGCGATTGCGCGTGGCCGCGGTCACGGTCGGCCAGGAGCACCTGCGGCCGGCCGCGGACGACGACGGCGCCCACCGCGCGGTTGTTCTCCTCGATCGTGTCGCCGTCGACCTCCATGGCCGCCTGATAGACATGGATCCCGCTCGTGTCGAGCGACTGGCGGTAGCTGAAGACGTTCTTGCCGGCGGCCAGCCTGACGACCTGCGAGCCCAGAAACTCGCTGTTGCGGAAGAGCGAGAGACGGCCCTCCGTGTCCTTGTGGCTCCACACGACAACCTTCGCCTGGAACGGCTCGCCGAACTTCACCTCGTGCGGGAGCACGAGCGCCTCGGCCACGACCTCCTGGGTGAAGGTCAACGGTGACGCGACGTAGTAGATGTCGGCCGCGACGTCTTTCGCGGCCTGCGCTCCCGCGAGCGCGTTGCCGGCGTTCTGGCGCCCGTCGGTCAGCATCACGATCCGGTTGGCCTGACCCGGCGGCAGCATGGCGAGCGCCAGCTGGATGGCCTGGAAGATGTTCGTGCCGTGGCCGTCGACCTGCGCCTTCGGACGGTCGATGCCGGGGCGTGCGGCGAGCGCCTGGTCGACGACCGCCTGCTCGCCGAAGGCGATCACGCTGTTGCGGTCGCCGCTCTTCATCGACTTGGCCGCCTCGGCGACGAACCGGTACGCGCGCTCGCGCGAGGCGAGGCTCACGCTGTCCGAGAGGTCCATCAGGAACACGACGTTCATGCGGTCGACCCAGCGCGGCAAGGTCGGCCGCAGCATCGTGAGACAGAGCACGACGACCAGCGCGCTCCGCAGCGCCAGGGCCCAGCGATCCCCCGGGCTCGAGGGCAGCCGCAGCCGGCCCGCGCTCTGGCGCCGCCAGTACAGCAGCGCCTCGGCCACGAGGAGGATCACTGCCACGGTGACGAAGAGCGGCCACAGCTCGCGCTGGACCGGAACCGGCGGCGCCGCCGGCCCGTGCGCGACCGGCGCCGGCAGTGGGTGCGGCGCCAGGTTCGACTCCTCGGCATTCATGAGATTGACGGCCACGCGGGTCTCGCCGCGCGCCGTCGCGAGAGTGTAGATCCCCGCCTCGTCGGTCTCCGTGAAGCTGATGGCGCCGCGGGTCACGCGGCCCTGCACGCTGCGGCCGCTCGGCGTGGTCACCGTCACGGTGCTGACCCCGTGCGGCGCCGGCAGGAGAATCGGCTGGCCCGTCGCGAACTGGAAGCTCGACTGGTCGAGCCCCGCTGGATGCAGCCACCGCAGCGTGTTCGAGAGCACGAGCGGGAACGCGATCCGCAGCGGGAAATCGGTCTTGAAGAGGTCGAAGCCGACGAAGAGCGCCTTGCGGTCCCGCTCCTCCAGAGCGTAGACGAGCGGACCGCCCACCGCCTCGACGACCGGACGTCCGGCGGCCAGCGGCCGGATGCGCATCGCGTCCTCGATGGTCACCTTCGCGAACTCGACGTGGCGCATCACCGGATGCGTCCGGTCCCAGTCCATGATCGTCGGGCGCTCGATCCGGCCGAGGACCTCGAGCGGGACGTCGGGCGGCACCGCGTTGACGAAGACGAAGCGCCCCGGCCCTGCCCGCGGCGGCGTGACCGAGTCGAGGATGACGATGTCGGCCTCGCCCATACCGCCCTGGTATTGATCGGGCGTGCGGACCTCCAGCGACACCTGCGGATCGGTGCGCAGGACCTTTTCGAGGAACAGGTTGCCGGGGCTCACCAGCAGGACGGCGATCTTGCGCGGCGGCGGCAGGACGGCGTAGGCGACGTTGTCGACCTCGAGGTCGTCGTCGACGCGGATCCGCGCCGTCACGGTGCCGCTGCCCCCGTGGCTGAACGGCATCACGACCGAGCGCCGGACGTTGGGCTCGAGCGAGACCTCTTTCTCGGCGATCGACTTGCCGTCGAGTTCGAGGCGGAACGTGAACGTCTGCGCCTCGCTCGAGTAGTTCACGAGCGAGACGAAGGCCTGGTAGTCGAAGGCGCCGTAGTAGTTCTTGCGGATCGCGAGGCTCGTGATCGCGACGTTCTTGCCCTGACGCCCGACGCCGATCCACCGCACGCGCGGATCGGTCGTGTCCTCGCTCTGCGCGAGATTGAACGCGCCGTCGGTGAATACGTGGATCTCGGCGCGCTGATCGCCCGCGACGAGCGCGCGCGCCGTTCGTACCGCTTCCACGAGCCGGGTTGGCAGGTCGCGGGCCTGCGCCGAGCGAATGGCGGCGAGCGCCCGCTCGCGGTCGCGCGCGAGCGCGGCCGTCACCTTCGGCTGCACGCCCGCCTCGATCACCATCACCTCGGCCCCCTCGCCGAGCCCGCGCACGAGGGAGGCGGCGCCCGCGCGTGCGGCCTCGAACCGGGAGGGCGACACGTCCTGCGCCTTCATCGACGCGGAGGTATCGAGGACCACGACCACCTTGCGTGCGCCCTGGCCCATGACCGTCGCGACCGGCCGCGCGACGGCCAGGGCCAGCAGCAAGAGCGCGAGGAGCTGCAGGATCAGCAGCGGATCGCGGTGCAGGCGCTGGAAGAAGGTCGACGCCTCGCGGTCGCGCAACGAGGTGCTCCAGAGGAGCAAGCTCGACACCGTCCGCTCCCGTCGGCGGACCTTCAGGAAGTAGAGCAGGACCAGCGGCACGGACAGAGCGAAGAGCGACAGCGCGATCGGCGAGAGGAAGCTCATGCGACCACGCGTCCCCGCAGCTGGGCGAGCACGAAGGCGTCGACCGGCGAATCCGAGGTCAGCCGGTGATACCCGATCTCCTTGGTGCGGCAGAACGTCTCGACGCGGTCGAGATACTGCCGGAGGTTCTCACGATAGGCGCGGACGGAGTCGCCGTCCATCGACAGCTCCCGCATGGCGCCGGTCTCGCTGTCGATCAGCCTGAGGTCGCCCGCAAGCTCCGGGTTCATCTCCTCCGGCGCCAGCACGTGCACCAGATGCACGTCGAAGCGCCGTTCCAAGAGCGCGCGGATCCCGGCCTCGTAGCCGGCGGGATCCATCAGATCGGAGATCACGACGGCCAGTCCCGTCTGCTTCGCGCGCGCCGCGTAGTTGCCGAGCGCCTCGTTGAGGCTCGTGCCGCCGGCGGGCTTGACCGCGCCGAGAAAGTCGACGAGGCCGGTCACCTGGTTGCGGCCGCGCGTCGGCGGCCACCCCTCGGCGATGCGCTCGCGGAGCACGCCGACGCCCACCCGCTCGAGGTTGATGAGCCCGACGAACCCCAGCGCCGCGGCGATGCGCACGGCGCACTCGAGCTTGCTCGGCGTGCCGAAGCTCATCGAGGCCGATGCGTCGACGATCAGGTGCAGGCAGAGATCCTCCTCGTCGATGAAGAGCTTGACGTGCAGACGGTCTAGCCGGCCGTAGATGTTCCAGTCGACATAGCGGAGGTCGTCGCCCGCGCCGTAGGCGCGATAGTCGCAGAACTCGACGCTGTGGCCGCGGCGCAGGCTGCGCCGCTCGCCCTTCACGCGGCCGCGGAAGATCCGCCGCGAGAGCAGCGACAGGCGCTCGAGCTGCGCCAGGAACTCTGAGCTGAAGAACGCGGAGCGCATCGCCGGCATGGCGCGAGTCGCTCAGCGCTCGTCGAGCGCCTGGAAGTAGTTGCGGATCTGATCGTGGAAGTCGCGGGGCACCTGCTCCCGCGTGATCGCATCCTCCATCGCCTTGCGGTACTGCCCGATGACGCCGAGGTACTGAAGCCGCGACGCCATGCTGCCGCCGCGGCCGGTCAGGTTCGTGTCGTAGCCTTCCTTGCGGCCCTGTCGCGATTCGCCCTCGACGCCCACGTCGAAGGGGTTGGCGCGAAGCCGTTGGGTCGCCTCGCCCTTGGGATTACCGCTCTTGCCCTTCCCGGGCATCAGCCCCTCGCCCTCGCCGAAGTCCTGATCCTCCGGGCCCATGCCGTCGCCGCGTGCGCGGTCCTTGCCGCGGGCGCCGCGCTCGTTCTCGCGGCCGCCGCGCAGGCTCTTGCCCGAGCGCTGCGCCTCGTCCATCGCCCGCATCTTGTCGAGCGCTTTCTGCATGGACTCGAGGGCGCGGTCGCTCTGACCACCCTCGAGCGCCTCCATCCCTTCCATCGCGTCGCCGCTCCAGTTGGCGCCACCCTTGCGGCCGAGGCGCTCCATCTCCTCGAGCAGCTCGCGCAGCTTCTGAGGCGAGATCTGGTCGGGCCTGAGACCGCCGGTCAGCGCCTTCGACTTGCGATACATCATCTTGTACTGGCTGTTCGTGACGTCCGACTGTAAGTCGGGCATCCGGTCCGTCTGCTCGAGCATGCGCAGGCGCTCGTCGCCCTTCTTCATGAAGCTGTTGAAGTCCGGGCGCGCGTTGGCCAGCGACGTGTCCTTGAAGATCGCCGACAGGTCGCCGGTGGTGGAGGCGCCGGTGCCGCCGGTGCGCTGCGCGAAATCACGCTCCTCGAACGCCGGGCGCTTGAGTGGATCCTTGGTGAGCTGGCGCGTGCTTTCCTCGAGCATCGACGAGCTCGTGCGGTCCTCGCGCTCCTCCTCGGTCGATGACAGAAAATCCGGGAGCCGGCCCGACGGCAGCGGAATCGGCGGGCTGACCGCGAGCACCAGGCACGCGATGACGGGAAGCGCCAGCAGCTGACCCTCGCGTGGCACCACGCGCTTGACCACGCGCTTGAGCTCGAGCTTCTCGACGCGCGCCACGGTGTCCCGGACGAGCGCGTCGACCAGCGGCGTGCGGTCGGGCCGGTCGGCCCACTCGAGCGTGGTCGCCACGCGGTCGTCGAGGCCGAACGCGCGATCGGCCACGCGCGCGACGTCGCCGCGCCGGATGCTCCGGGCGGCGCCGTACACGACGCCGGCGAGGAGCCCGAGCAGCACCAGGCCGCCGGCGATCCACGGTGCCTTGGCGCCGACCCCGTGCTTGGCGAGCATTACCGCGACGGCGGCAACGGCGCCCCAGAAGGCGCCGCGTAGTCCATAGTATTCGGCCCGACGCCGACGGATTTCCCGCCGGATCCGCCGCAGGAGCCCCTCGATCCGTGGAGACTCGGTCATGACGTCCTCCCGCGGCTAGCGGAGAAAGGGTTCGCGGCTCTGGGAGACGCCCGCCTCGGTATCGGCGACGACCCGGGTGATCAACGTGTCGGTGTCGACCCCCTCGGCCTCACCTTCGAAGTTCAAGATCACGCGATGACGCAGCGCCGGCACCGCCATGGCCTTGATGTCGTCGACGCTCACGTTGTAGCGGCCCTCGGCAAGGGCGCGGACCTTGGCGCCGAGCACGAGCGCCTGGGCGCCGCGCGGACTGGCGCCGTAGCGCACGAAGCGCCGGGCGACGTCGGGCGCCTGCTCCCACTGGGGATGGGTCGCCATGACGATCGCCGAGGCGAAGTCGCGGACGTGCGAGGCGATCGGCACCTCGCGGATCAGCTCGCGGAACGAGAGCACGTCGGGGCCGCTCAGCACGCGGCTCACCGTCGCCGCGCGCGGCTGCGTCGTGCGGTCGATGATCGCGTTGAGCTCCTCGATCTGCGGATACCGGACGCGCAGCTTGAAGAGGAAGCGATCGAGCTGCGCCTCGGGCAGCGGGTACGTCCCTTCCATCTCGATCGGGTTCTGTGTCGCGAGCACGAAGAACGGCGCCGGCAGCGGCCGCGTGGCGCCGCCGACCGTCACCGCGCTCTCCTGCATGCCCTCGAGCAGCGCGGACTGCGTCTTGGGCGTCGCGCGGTTGATCTCGTCGGCCAGCAGGATGTGCGCGAAGATCGGACCGTGCTGGAACTGGAAGTGCTTCCGGCCGTCCGCGTCCTCCACGATGATGTTGGTGCCGATGATGTCGGCCGGCATCAGGTCCGGCGTGAACTGGATCCGCGCGAACGACAGGTCGAGACCTTCTGACAGCGTCTTGATCAAGAGCGTTTTGCCCAGGCCCGGCACGCCTTCTAGCAGGACGTGGCCGCCCGCGAACATTCCGGTCAGCACGTGCGTGATGACTTCGCGGTGACCGACGATGATTTTTTCGACTTCAGCGCGCAGCGCCTCGAACGCGCTGACGAATGCCTGAACCCGGGAATCCTGATTCATCGAGCTCTCCTCTCACGATCCATGCAGCCATTCTATAGAGAGCCGTCAAGCGGTAGCGCCGACGCCCTCGGCCGCGCTCACGTAAGCCTCATACTACTCGATGAGACAGCAAGTCGGTTGCCAATTGCGGGCCGCAATCTACGCGTAGAATTTCACCGAAAACGGCGGTCTCCTGTGCGGTCCTGCCTCACGAATCGGCGGCCGCCGCGCCGCTGCCCAAGCGCCGAGCGCTCGCCGCGTGACGTCCGCGTCATGCTGCGGACGACCGCCGGCGGCATGACCGCTCGCCAAGGAATCACGCGACGAGCCTCCAGAGTTCCCGTGGATTCGCTTCGCGAACACAGCCAACAGCGCTTTCGATGATTTCTGGAACGGACCCTGAAGAGACGGTGGTGCGGCAGACGCCGATGCCGGGCGAGATTCGCTGGCGACGCAGTGCGTAAAAGACTACCGGCCAATCGGAGCGAATCCCTCGCACGAGGCCGAGCATCTACTTATAATGTACGGCGATGTCAGACTGTGGAGCCCAGAGCCCGTCATCGATCGAGTGCCGGCAGATAGCCGACCTCCTCGCTGACTATCTCGACGGAAGCCTTCCGAAAGCGACGCGCGAGCTGCTCGAGTGGCACATCGAAGGCTGCGGCCCCTGCGTAGCGTTCGTCAACACGTACCGAGGCACCGTCAACGCGGCGACCAAGCTCCGAGATGTAGCCATCCCCTCCGAGCTGAAGCAACGTCTCCTCAAGGTGCTTCGAAATCCCGGCGCGGTTCGCCCTCCCAGCGCCTAGACTCCCGTCGCCGTCTCAGCGAAACAGCTCCTGCACCACCGCAATCGCGTCCTGGCTTGCCCAGTCGATCTCGCCGATCACGCTGTAGCGCACGCGACCATCCGGACCGATCAGGAAGCTCGACGGTAAGACGCGGACGCGCCACGCCCGCGGCGCGTCCTGGTTCGGATCGAGCAGGATCGTCCCCTCTACCGGCTCGCGCTTGACGAAGTCGGCCACGCGCGCCCTCGCTTCGCCGTAGTTCACGAGCAGGACGGCGAACGGCCGGCCGGCCAGCCGCTCCTTCAACTGATGCATAGAGGCCATCTCGGCCCGGCACGGCTCGCACCACGTCGCCCAGAAGTTCACGAGCACGACGTGATCGCGAAAATCCGCCAGCGTGTAGGTCTTGCCGCTGATGTCCTTGAGGGTTAGAGCCGGTGTCGCCGTTTCGCGTGAAGGAACGAATCGGCTCCGGTCCGCCTCGGCTCGCGCCGCGGGCCCGATCGCCGCACAGAGCATCATCGCGGCGAGGAGGATCCAGAACGGGGCGGCCGTTGAACGACGAGGGCGGCGGGACTCGGCGAGCACCGTGATGGTGGTCACGGCGCCCGCCGCGATCCGGAGGTCACGCTTTGATCTCGCGCGCGGTGATCGTGTACTTGAAGTTGTCGGGATCGAGGCTGTCGCGCCGCCCCTCTGACGTCTCGGACTGTGGGTACATGAAGAAGCCGAGCTTGCCGCCCTGGGCTGCCCCCGGCAGCGCCACGTCGTGCGCGGTATTGAAGGCCACCCAGTTGCCTTCCCAGCCGCCGAACAGCTTGGGCCGCACGGCCTCGACCAGCGGATGGTCCATCTTCAGCCAGTCACTCGTCTCCTCGCGCGCCACCTTCGTGACGTCGGCGGGATCCATCGCGACCCAGCCGAAATCCTTCAAGAACACCTCGGCCCGGCAGTGCTGGGCCTTGCTGACGTTCGCACTTCCGGCGCCGAGCGATTTGTAACCGAAGCTCGACGGTGCGACGCGAAGCCCGTAGATGTCGCGCGCCGGCACGCCGATCGAGCGTAGGAGGCCCACGAAGAGCCCGTTGATGTCGCCGCACTTCCCGCCGAAGCTCTTTGTCTCGAGCATCGTCTTGATGTCGCCGACGCCGCAACCGCGCACTTTCGGCTCACGGTAGGTGTTCGAGAGGACCCAGTCATATACGGCCTTGACCTTTTCGACGTCGCTGGTCTTGCCCCGGGTCGCCTCGACCGCGGTCTCGCGCACGATGCCGTCGGTCGGCATGAGCTCGGTGGCCTTGGTCCACGTCTTGTAGATCGCCGCATCCTCTGAAGCCGCGACTTTCTTCGACCAGTCGAGCGCGCGGTCCTGAGTCTGGAAGCGGCTCGTCAGCTCGACGACCGGCTTGGATTCGCCGGCGGCGAACTCCGCGTAGAGCATGTTGGCGCCGTAGACGCCGTCGTCGACCGTCCTCATGATCTTCGCGTTGCCCGACCACTGATCGCCGAGCGGCTTCTGATAGTCGGACTTGACCGACGGAATCGGCAGCCAGACGCGGCTCACGCCCGCGGGCTCCAGCACTTCGACCCGCGTGGTGATCTCGAAGGCTCGCCACGCACCCGGGCGCGGCGCGAAGTCTTTCTGCTGCGCCAGAGCCGGCGTTACAAAGCTGCTCACGCGTGAGAGCGCGGCGACCGTGGGCAATGCAGCAGCGCCGCGCAGGAAGGTCCGTCGATCCATAGAAGTCTCCTTGTCGTCGTACGATGACCCCCGACAATATAGGGATTCACCGGGAAGACAAATCGATATGACCGATATCGGCCGGACCGCTCATGGACGATGCCGATAGCGAGGACCGTACGGGCGGAAGCTACGGAGCGGCGGCTACGCCTTGATGCGCATCACCGGCCCGGGGAGCACCCGGCCGATTTCCCAGCACTCCTCACCCTTCGCGCGAAACGCGGGCACGACAGAGTCGGCGCGGTCGGGAGCGACCGAGAAGAGCAGCCCGCCCGAGGTTTCGGCCTCGGTGAGGAGCGAGACGAGGTAATCCGGCACGGACGGCTCGATCGTCAGCGCCGGGCCGAAGGCTGAGTCGACGTACAGACGGTTGCGCTTCATCCCGCCGCTGAACTGTTTGGCCTCGGCGAGCTCCTTCGTGCCCGGGAGCACGGGCAGTCTCGGCGCGTCGATCTGGAGACCCGCTCCGGAAGCCTTGACCATCTCGCCGGCGTGGCCGAGAAAGCCGAACCCGGTGATGTCCGTCGCGCCCTTCGCCCCGCCCTCGCGCGCCACCGCGGCGGCCACACGGTTGAGCCGCAGCATGCTCTTCACGGCGCCCGCCAGCACCTCGGCCGAGGCCTTGCTGTTCTTGGCCGCGGTCGTGATCACCCCGGTGCCGAGCGGCTTGGAGAGGAAGAGGCGGTCGCCGGCGCGCAGGCCGCCCTTGATCAAGATCCGATCGGGGTGAACGCGGCCCGTCACGCAGAGCCCGTACTTCGGCTCGGCGTCGACGACCGTGTGCCCGCCGGCGATCACGCCGCCTGCCTCCATAACCTTGTCGCGGCCGCCGCGAAACACGTCCGCGATGATCGTCTTCGACATCTCGCGTGGAAAGCCCGCGACCGCGAGCGCGAACAACACCTCGCCGCCCATCGCGTACACGTCGGACATCGCGTTCACGGCGGCGACGGCGCCCCACGTCCACGGGTCGTCGACCACCGGAGGAAAGAAGTCGACCGTCTCGACCAGCGCCATGTCCGGCGCGAGTCGATAGACGGCGGCGTCGTCCGCCGCGCCGAGCCCGACGAGCAGATCCGCGGGCGGCGGCGCACCGCTCGGCTTGAGGACCGCCAACACCTCCTGGAGATCTCCAGGAGCCATTTTGGACGCTCAGCCGGCGCAGGACGCGTACGAGGTGAGACGGACCTCAGTGTGCGTGTGAGGATGCTCGGCCATTGCGCTATTGAGAGGCGCGCGCGGGAAGCTGAGATTCCACGTAGTCGACGAAGGCCTGGGCCAGCGGCGAGCGGCTGCGGTCGCGGTGCGTGATCAAGTAGAAGAAGCGCGAAACGCGCAGGTCCTTCACCTTGAGGCACGAGAGGAGGTTGGCCCGGCACTCGTCGTCGACCGCGCGCTTGGAGATGATCGAGATCCCGACTCCCGAGCGGACCGCTTGCTTGATGGCCTGCGTCGAGCCCATCTCGCCGACGACGCGAAACCCGCTGAGATCGGCGTTCGCCTCGCCGAGCGCGTTCTCGAGCGCCTCGCGCGACCCCGAGCCCTGCTCGCGCACGATCAAGGGCTCGCGTTTGAGATCCGCGAGCGCGATGCTCTTGCGCCCCGCCAACGGATGCTCGGCCGGTAATACGACGACCAGCTCGTCGGGCATGAGCTCGCGCGAGACCAGCGTGCGAACACTCGGCCGCGCACCGACCACGCCGACTTCGGCTCGACCGTCTTCGACCCAGCTGCTCACCTGCCGGCTGTCGCCGATCAGTAGCGAGATCGAGATGTCTGGGTATTTGGCCTTGAACTGGCCGATGAGACCGGGCAGCAGGTACTCGCCGGGAATCGTGGAGCCGCCCACGACGAGCTGGCCGCTCAGCCGTCCCTGGAACTGATCCAGCGCCTGCCGCGCCTCTTTCGAGAGCGCGAGCATGCGTCGGGCGTAGCTCAGCATCAGCTCGCCCGCGCGCGTCGGCGCAGCACCGCGTCCCAATCGGTCCAGCAGTTGCACGCCGAGCTCGTCCTCGAGGGCGCGGATGTGCTCGGAGATCGTGGGCTGGGTCAGGAAGAGCGCTTCGGCGGCGCGCGAAAAGCTTCCGAGCTCGGCCACCTTCGCGAAGATCTCGAGGCGGCGAAGGTCCATCAGGCCGAGCGTGGCGCGGCGGGGCTACTCAGTGACAGGCGCAACCGCCGCCGCAGCAGCCACCGCCACCGCCCGACATCGCGGAGGGCTGAAGCGCGCCGGCAGTCTTGAGGCCGAACACCGACAGCTTGCGCATCACCTGCTCGCTGGCGCAGGCCGGGCACGCCACCTGGGTGCCCGCCGCGGGAATGTACTTCTCGAACTCCCGCTCGCACTGCTTGCAGCGGTACTCGTAGATCGGCATCTACTCGCCGCCGCGCTGCACGTAGCTCTTGACGAACTCCTCGGCGTTCTCTTCGAGGATGTCGTCGATCTCATCAAGGAGCTTGTCGATATCCTCCTTGATCTTCTTACCCTTCTTGGCCAGCTCGGGGCTCGGGGCTGCGCCGTCTCCGCCCTCGGCGGGCTTCGTCGGTCTGACTTCCTTCTTTTTCTGCTCTGCCATCTCGCCCTCCATGGGGCAACGGGCCGTGATGCAAAACGCCTTAGACCGCTACTGAATGCAGTTTAACACGCCCTTTCTCAGTGGCGTCTGAAGTGCTTGCTCAGGGTCAGCGTCTGGCGCTGGTAGGATGAGCCCAGCCCGGCCCCATAGACCCGGTCCGGGCGGGAGCGGAGCCGCTCGAACAGGACCTTGAACGAGGTCTGGCCGTCGTAGACCATGAACGGGACCTCTCGGGCCCTCACCTCCATGACCACCTTGGTGCCCAGGATCGTGCCGTCCCCCCAGCCGAATCCGGGATCGAAGAAGCCCGCGTAGTGCGTCCGGATCTCGCCGGCGCCGGCGTCGTAGACCACCATCTCGGCCGCGAACTCCGGGGGCACCCGGATGCGCTCTTTGGACAGGAGGATGTAGAACCGGTTCGCCTCCAGGATGTAGGCGTCGCGCGACGGGCGCTTGATCGGCTCCCAGAATTCACCCGGATCGTAGAAGCCGATCCGGCTCAGGTCGACCGCCGGCGGGTTGGGATGGGCGCGATATCCGATGATGCCGTCGGTCAGCCGGCCGGAGAGATCGACGCCCATGCAGAGCCCGTCGCTGATCACCACGCGGCTCGACGGGATCGCATGCTCTTCGTCGTCGTAGAGGAGCGGCTGTTCGCGATAGAGGCTCTCCAGTGCGGCGTCGGCCATCGCGGTCTCGCCCGCGAGCAGCCGCACCTGGTTCAGCGAAACGCCCTGCTGTACGCGCACCGGAAACGACTGCGGCGAGACCTCCAGGTAGAGCCGGCCGTGGTATCCCGCCCGGATCTCGTCGAACCGCGGCGTCGCGTCGGTGATGACCCGCGTGAAGATGTCCAGGCGCCCCGTGGTCGACTTTGGGTTGGAGCGGCCGCGCACGTCCGGCGGCAGCGCGAGCGATTCGAGCAGCGGCACGAGATAGACCGAGCCGCGCTGGAGCGTCGCGCCCGCCCCCGTCAGCGAGAGCTGATCGATGACGAGATCGCTCTCGGCGAGCCCGCGCTCGCCCAGACGGCCCTGCACGCTCTCCCGGAACGGCAGAAAGCTCGCGCGCAGCTGATAGGCGTCGGGCCCCAGGCGCAGGTCGAGGCTCGCGGGCTGGAACTGCTGGTCGTCGACGGCGATCGGCGACACGATCCAGCCGTCGCGCACCGCCTGGCGCAGCTCGCGATCCGAGAGGACGCCGTTGCTCATGCCGCTCCAGTTATCACCGCGCGCGCGCACCCGTCAAGGCGCGCGACGCCGGCCAAGCCAGAAGAACGTCGAGCCCAGCACGCAGAACAACGCGGAGGTGAGGAACACCACGCGGTACGAGCCCATGACGTCGTGCACGACTCCCCCGAACCACGGACCGATCGCACCGCCCAGGCCGTTGCTGACACTCAAGACTCCAAGGATCACGCCGAAGCGGCGGCCTCCGTAGAGGTCCGCGGCCATCGCGGAGATGATCGGACCGCGCGCGCCGAATCCCAGGCCGAACAAGAGCGCGTAGGCGACGAGCCATCGGGTCCGCGGGTCGGTCTCGAGCGCCAGCAGGGCCAGTGCGCCGCCGGCGGTGCAGCCGTACGAGACGGTCGCCGCGAGCGGGCCGCCGAAGCGGTCGGCCGCCAGACCGAAGCTCACACGGCCAACGCTCGACAGAAGCCCCATCACGCCGAACACCGAGGCTGCCAGCATCGGCGCGAAGCCCTTGTCGATCGCGAACGCCACCTGATGGGTCGAGACCGGGAAGACGGCCAGCGGCGTGCACAAGTTCGCGAGCCACAGCGCCCAGAATGCCGGCTCGCGGAGCGCGCGTCGCAGCGCCCGATCGCCGTCCCCCGTCGACACCGTCCGGCTGACGCCCTGTCGCGCGCCGGCCGCCGTCCCCTCGCCCCGCTCGGGCCGCGGGTCGCGCGCGCCGATCCAGACGACAGGAGCCAGCACGCACAGCGAGAGCACCCCGAGCGCTGCGCTCGCCACACGCCACCCCACAGCGGCGATCAACCACTGAGCGAGCGGCCCCATCACGAACACGCCGAACCCCATCCCTGAGAAGGAAATGCCGACGGCTCGCCCGCGACGCTCGGCGAACCAGCGCGAGATGAGGACGCCCATCGGGACCGGGCCGAGCCCGACGAGGCCGGCCGCACCGAGCACGCCCGTGTAGAAGTAGAGCTCGCCGGCCGAGTGAATCGTCGCGCCGAGGATAGAGGCGCTCGACAGCGCCACGACCCCGGCCAGGATCACGCGCCGCGGACCGAGGCGATCGACAAGGATTCCCGCGACCGGCGCCAGCAAGCCCTGGAGCGCCGTCGACATCGATTGAGCGCCTGCCGTCAAGCCGCGCGACCACTGGAATTCGTCGACGAGCGGCACCAGGAATACCGAGAACGAGAAGTAGAGCCCGTTGCCGACGGCCAGCGCGACCCACACGACGAGACCGACCTGGAAGCGTCTCGAAGCGAGAATGGCCGGTGCCTAGGAAAGTGTGCTGATCGCGCCCGCGGAGTCGACGTCGAGCGGGAGCGCGCGGCCGCGCACGCCGGCGCGGCCGAGCGCCTCTTCCATCGCCCGCCCGACGGCGCCGCCGTCGCCCTCGACCACCGCAAGCAGCGACGGACCAGCGCCGCTCAGCACGCAGCCGAGCGCGCCGGCCCCGCGCGCGGCGGCGACGACCACGGGCATCCACGGGAAGAGCTTCAGGCGATAGGGCTGGTGCAGGCGGTCGTCGAGCGCGATCGTCAGCGCCGCCGGCAGCGCGGCCTGAAGCCCCGCCAGCAACAGCGCGACGCGCTGCACGTTGAAGACGGCGTCCTCGCGCGGCACCGCGCGCGGAAGGAGCGCGCGCGCCTCGGCGGTCGCGCTCGTGACCTCGGGGACGAGGACGACCCAGGTGAGGCTCGCCGGCACCGGCAAGGTGACGGCCGTCACCTGGTCGGCTGAGCCGCACGAGACGGTCAGGCCCCCGAAGATCGCCGCCGCGACGTTGTCGGGATGCCCTTCGGCCTGCGCCGCCAGCTTCAGCAGTCGCTCGCGTGAGAGCGGCGAGCCGAGGAGCGCGTTGCCGGCGGCGAGTCCGCCCACCCAGGCGGCGGCGCTCGAGCCGAGGCCGCGCGAAGTGGGAATGCGGTTCACGCACTCGAGGGCGCAGCCCCTGAACGGCCGGCCGGCGGCCTCGTACGCGAGCTTCACGCCCCGCGCGACCACGTTGCCCCCATCGCGCGCGAGGCGATCTGCCCCCTCGCCCTGGAGCTTCACGCTGACGCGGTCGGATTCCTCGGCGACGACCTCGTTGTAGAGCGCCAGCGCCAGCCCGAGCGCATCGAAGCCGGGCCCGAGGTTCGCTGACGTCGCGGGAACGCGAACGTGGACGCGCACGCGGCTACAGCCGCTTGAGGAGCCAGTCGGGGGTAAGTGAGACCGCCCAGGAGTTCAGGACGACGTAGTAGTTCGTGAACACGAGGACGCCGACGACGATGAGGATGACGCCGGCCGCGCGCTCGACCACCGGAATGAACCGGCGGTAGCGCTTGAAGAACGCGAGAAACGGACCGAGCGCCGCCGCCGAGATCAGGAACGGCAGGCCGAGCCCGGCGGAATAGGCGACGAGCAAGCCAATTCCGCGCTGAACCGTCTCGGTGGTCCCGGCGAGCGAGAGGATCGCGCCCAGGATCGGGCCGACGCACGGTGTCCAGCCGACCGCGAACGTGATCCCGACCAGCAGCGAGCCCAGGTAGCCGGCCGGCTTTTCCTGGAGCTGCCATTGCTGGGTGCGGCCGAAGAAGCCGATTCTGAGGATTCCGGCGATGTAGAGGCCGAAGATCACGATCAGCACGCCGCCGATGCGCCGGATCCAGTCGCGATAGTCGAGCAAGAACTGTCCGGCGGCGCTGAACGAGGCGCCGAGCGCGACAAAGACCAGCGAGAAGCCCAGTACGAACGCCAGCGCGTGCACCAAGACCCGGCGTCGCGCGGCCGCCGTGAGATCCGCGGTGAGATCCGCGACCGACATCCCGGTGATGAACGACACGTAGGATGGAAACAACGGGAGCACGCAGGGCGAGAGAAACGAGAAGAGCCCCGCGCTGAAGGCGACGGCGACGCCGACGGACTCACTGGTCATTGAGCCAGGAGCCCCTCGACCAGGGTGTTCGCGGCGCGGTTGTCCCACGCGCGGGGCCCGAGCGCCAGCGCAGTGAGATAGCCGTTACGATCGATGACGAAGCTCGCCGGCAGGGCGCGCACGCCGTAGGCGTTGGCGAGGTCCATCTTCGCGTCGAGCGTCACCGGGAACGTGAGCTTGTGCTGCTGCAGGAACGGCTTGACGAGCTCCGCGTTGGTGTCGACGGACACGGCGAGCAGCACGAAGCCGCGGGCGCGGTGCTTGTTGTAGAGCCGCTCCATCGCCGGCATCTCCTCGCGGCAGGGCCCGCACCACGTCGCCCAGAAGTTGATCAGGACCGGCTTGCCGCGCTGGCCGGCGAGCTTCATCGTGTCGCCGCTCAGGAGCGAGACCGTGAAGTCGGACGCCTGCTTGGGCTTGGCCGGTCGGATGAGATCGAGCTCGCGTACCGCCTCGTCGACCCCGGTCACGCTGGCCGTGTGTACCGGGCCGGGCTTCGGTGCGTCGGTGGCCGCGTCAGCCGGCTCCCGCTGGCCCTCGATCGTCACCGCGACGAGGGCGACGACGACGAGGGCGGCCGCTGCCGCCACGATTCCCGTGAGCATCAACCCGCCCCGCATGCCTGCCTCCACTTCGTTGCCATGAGCTGAAAGACCTCGAAAAGTATACCCCTATATCCGGAGCGTCGATTTGCCCCCACCGGGTCGCTTGCTATAGTAGGCGGACCTGGCTGGCCCGCGCGAGTCCGCACCCACAGGAGACCCTCATGGACGAGCGACAGATTCGCGACCTCATTGAGGACGTGCGCGCCGGTCGCCTCTCGCGCCGCGCGTTCACCCGCCTCATGATCGGCCTGGGTCTCACCGGGCCGCTGGCGGCGCAGATGCTCGGGCCGGCCGGCGTCGCCGCTCAGCCGAGGGCGGACGGCTTCACGCCGACCCGTCGCGGCGGCGGCGGTCTGCTCAAGGTGCTCTGGTGGCAGGCCCCGACCCTGCTCAATCCGCACTTCGCGGTCGGCACCAAGGATCAGGACGGCTCGCGCGTCTTCTACGAGCCCCTCGCGGCGTTCGACCCGGAAGGCAACCTGTTCCCGATCCTCGCTCAGGAGATTCCGAGCCTCGAGAACGGCGGCGTCGCGCGCGACGGGAAGTCGGTCACGTGGAAGCTCAAGCGTGGTGTCAGCTGGCACGACGGAAAGCCGTTCACCGCCGACGATCTCGTCTTCAACTGGGAGTACGCGGCCGATCCGGCGACCTCGGCGATCACGAGCACGACCTACCGGGACATCGAGCGGATCGACAAGCTCGACAGCCACACCGTGAAGCTCGTCTTCAAGACTGCCACGCCGTTCTGGTTCGACGCTTTCTGCGGCGCGCGCGGCATGATCATCCCAAAGCACTTGTTCGACGGCTATCGCGGCGCCAAGTCGCGCGAGGCGCCGACCAATCTGAAGCCGGTCGGGACTGGAGCGTACCGCTTCGTCGATTTCAAGCCCGGCGACCTCGTCCGGGGCGAGATCAATCCCAACTACCACGTCTCCAACCGCCCTTTCTTCGACCAGTTCGAGATGAAGGGCGGCGGCGAGGCCGCCTCGGCGGCCCGAGCCGTGCTGCAGACGGGCGAATTCGACTTCGCCTGGAACCTGCAGGTCGCCGACGACGTCCTCAAGCGCCTGGAGCAGGGCGGCAAGGGCCACGTCGACATCGCGACGGGCGGCGCTATCGAGCACATCCAGCTCAACAACACCGATCCGTGGAAAGAGGTCGACGGCGAGCGGTCGTCGGTGAAGACCACCCACCCGTTCCTGACCGAACCGGCCGTTCGCTCCGCGTTGAACCTTCTGGTGGACCGCGGGGCCATCCACGAAGAGCTCTACGGCCGCCTCGGTCAGGCCACGCCGAACTTCCTCAACGGGCCGACCCGCTTCCGGTCGCCGAACATGCGCTGGGAGTACAACGTCGAAAAGGCCAATCAGGTCCTCGAGAGCGCCGGCTGGCGCCGCGGCGCCGACGGCGTGAGAGCCAAGGACGGCAAGCGGCTCAAGATGGTCTTTCAGACGTCGATCAATCCCGAGCGTCAGAAGGCTCAGGCGATCGTCAAGCAAGCGTGCGCGAAGGCCGGGATCGAAATGGAGCTCAAGTCAGTTCTCTCCCAGGTGTTCTTCTCATCCGACGTCGCCAACCCCGATACCTTCACCAAGTTCTATGCCGACATGCAGATGTACAACGTCGGCCCGGGCGCCCCGGATCCGCAGACGTTCATGTCGAACTTCACGACCGCCGAGATCTGCTCGAAGGACAACAAGTGGGCGCGCCGCAACACCACCCGCTGGCGCAACGAAGAGTACGATCGTCTGTGGAAGTCGGCGGAGAGCGAGATGGATCCGGTGAAGCGGGCTGCGTTGTTCATCCGGATGAACGACATGATCATCCAGAACGTCGTCGTCATCCCGCTCGTCTGGCGCAACTCCGTTGCGGGCGTCTCGAACCGGCTCAAGGGCAACGATCTGTCGGGCTGGGATTCGTACCTGTGGCGGCTCGCATACTGGTACCGTCAGTCTTGACACTCCGACGCGTGAACGGTAAGAAAGCCAACCACCCGGCCGCCTGGACCGGGCGAGAGAGGAGCTTCAATGGAAGAGCGTGAATTGAGGGCGCTGGTCTCGCAGGTGAAGGCTGGATCATTGAGCCGGCGGCGCTTCGTGCAGATGATGGTCGGGCTCGGTCTCACCGCTCCGATGGCCGCGCAGATGCTGGCGTCGGCCGGCGTGGCGCAGGCCCAGCCCAAGTGGACGTTCACTCCCACCAAGCGCGGCGGCGGCGGTCAGGTCAAGGCGCTCTGGTGGCAGGCGCCGACCCTGCTGAACCCGCACTTCGCCAACGGCACCAAGGACCAGGACGCCTGCCGCATCTTCTACGAGCCCCTCGCCTCCTACGATCCCGACGGCAACATCATCCCCGTGCTCGCGGCCGAGGCGCCGAGCCTCCAGAACGGCGGAGTCGCGAAGGACGGCATGTCCGTGACGTGGAAGCTCAAGAAGAACGCCGTGTGGCACGACGGCAAGCCCTTCACCGCCGACGACGTCGTGTTCACGTGGGAGTACGTGATGGACCCGGCCACGGCCGCGGTGACCATCGGTCCCTACCAGAACATCACGCGGATCGACAAGCCCGACAGCCACACCGTCAAGATCTCCTTCAAATCGCCGACGCCGTTCTGGTCGGCGCCGTTCTGCGGCGCCGCGACCGGCCCGATCATCCCCAAGCACTTGTTCCAGGCGTTCAAGGGCGACAAGTCGCGCGAGGCGCCGACGAACCTGAAGCCCGTCGGCACCGGCCCGTTCAAGTTCGTGGACTTCAAGCCGGGCGACATCGTGCGCGGCGAGATCAATCCGAACTATCACGTCCCCAACCGCCCGTTCTTTGACCAGGTCGAGATGAAGGGCGGCGGCGACGCGGTCGGCGCCGCGCGCGCGGTCATCCAGACCGGCGAGTACGACTACGCGTGGAACATGCAGGTGGAGGACGAGATCCTCAAGCGCTTCGAGCAAGGCGGCAAGGGCCACGTCGACATCGTCGCGGGCGGTAACATCGAGCACATCCAGGTCAACACGACCGACCCGTGGACCGAGGTGGACGGCGAGCGCTCGTCGGCCAAGACGAAGCATCCCAGCCTGAGCGACCCCGCCGTCCGGCAGGCGCTGAACCTGCTCGTCGACCGCGGCTCGGTCCAGGAAGAGATCTACGGACGCACCGGCATCGCCACCGCGAACTTCCTCAACGCGCCCTCGCGGTTCGTGTCGAAGAACAACAAGTTCGAGTTCAACGTCGACAAGGCCAACCAGATTCTCGAGTCGGCCGGCTGGAAGCGCGGCGGCGACGGGATCCGGGCCAAGGACGGCAAGAAGCTGAAGTTCGTGTACCAGACGTCGATCAACGCGCCCCGCCAGAAGACGCAGCAGATCGTCAAGCAGGCGTGCGCGAAGGCCGGCATCGAGCTCGAGCTGAAGTCCGTGACGGCCAACGTCTTCTTCTCGTCGGACCCGGCCAATCCGGACACCTACTCGCACTTCTACACCGACCTGCAGATGTACACGACGACCATGACCCAGCCCGACCCCCAGCGGTTCATGGACCAGTTCACCTCCTGGGAGGTCTCGGCCAAGGACAACAAGTTCGCGCTGACCAACAAGACGCGCTGGCGCAACGAGGAGTACGACAAGCTGTGGAAGGCCGCCGAGACCGAGATGGATCCGGTCAAGCGCGCGGCCCTGTTCGTCAAGATGAACGACCTGGTGATCCAGAACGTCGTCGTGATCCCCGTGGTGTTCCGGCCGCGTGTGTCAGCGGTGTCCAACCGCATGCGCGACGTGGTCCAGAGCGGCTGGGACAGCGACTTCTGGGCGCTCGCCTACTGGTCCAAGGCGTAAGCGCCGAGCGGAGCCGGGCGGCTCGTTCCGCCCGGCTCCGGCTCCGCGCGGCGGCGTCATGTCCAAGTACCTCTTGCGGCGCATCCTGATCCTGATCCCGGTTCTCGCGGGGATCAGCGTCGTCCTGTTCACGATCCTCGCCATGGCTCCCGGCGATCCCTTCGAGGAGCTCGCGACCAATCCCAACGTGCCGCCCGAGGTGCGCATGAACCTCCGGGCGAAGTTCGGCCTCGACGATCCGCTCCCGGTGCGCTACGTGCGCTGGATGGTCTCGATGCTGCGCGGCGACTGGGGCTTCTCGTTCGTGAGCCGCGTGGACGTGGACACCCTGATCGTGCAACGGCTGCCGGCCACCCTCGCCGTCCTCGGCTCGGCGCTGGTCCTGGCGATCCTGATCGCGATCCCGATCGGTACCTACTCGGCGCTGCGCCCCTACTCGATCTTCGATCAGATCGCGACGACGTTGGCGTTCATCGGCTTCTCCCTGCCGACGTTCTTCACCGGTCTGCTGTTCATCCTGTTGTTCAGCATCCATCTCGACTGGCTGCCGTTCATCTATCGCGCCGACATCAGCTCGACGGGCTGGCGCTGGTGGTGGGACCACCTGCGCCAGGCCATCATGCCGGTGGCGGTGCTCGGGCTCTTCCAGGCCGCCTCGATGACGCGCTTCATGCGCGCCGCCGTGCTGGACGTGATTCGCCTGGACTACGTGAACACCGCGCGGGCCAAGGGACTGTCGGAGAGCGTGACCCTGATCAAGCACGTCGTGCGTAACGCGCTGATCCCGGTCGTGACGCTGGTGGCGTTGCAGATCCCCGGGATCTTCGGCGGCGCCATCGTGACCGAGCAGATCTTCCGCGTGCCGGGGATCGGCTCGCTCCTGATCGCCTCGATCCTTGCCAACGACACGCCGGTCGTGATGGCGGTGACGTTCATCTTCTCGATCCTGGTGCTCGCCTCGAACCTGGTCGCCGATCTCCTCTACGCGTGGCTCGACCCGCGGATCTCGTACCGCTGATGGCCGCGCGGATCGCGTCCGGGACCGTGATCGGCAAGCTCAGCGTCGCCTCGGCGGCGCCGCGGACCTCGCTCTGGCGCGAGACCGGCCGTCGCTTCCGGCGGCATCGGCTCGCGATGATCGGCAGCGTGATCTTGCTGGCGCTCCTGCTGGCGGTGCTGGTGGGGCCGCTCGTCTGGCGGGTGCCGATCAACGACATCGACTTCAAGGCCAAGCTCAAGGGCCCGTCGTGGAGCCACCCGCTCGGCACCGACGATCTGGGCCAGGACGTGCTGGCGCGCATGCTCTACGGCGGGCGCATCTCGCTGGCGGTCGGCATCGCCGCGATGCTGATCGCGATCTCGATCGGGACCGCGATCGGCGCGACGTCCGGGTTCCTCGGCGGCGCGGTCGATCACACCCTGATGCGCATCACCGACATGTTCCTGTCGCTGCCGGGCCTGCCGCTGCTCCTCCTGATCGTCTACCTGTTCCGCGACAGCTTGCGCAAGATGTTCGGTCCGGAGGCGGGCATCTTCATCCTGATCGTCGCCGTGATCGGCGGGCTGCGCTGGATGCCGGTGGCCCGGCTCGTGCGCGCCCAGTTCCTTTCCTTGCGCGAGAAGGAGTTCGTCGAATCGGCGCGGAGCCTCGGCGCGCCGCCGCTGCGTCAGGTGGTCCGCCACATCCTGCCGAACTCGATGGGGCCCGTCATCGTCGCCGGCACCATCGACGTCGCGGCGGCGATCATCGCCGAGTCGACGTTGTCGTTCCTCGGCCTCGGCTTTCCACCGGACATCCCGACGTGGGGACGCATCCTCTACGACGCCAAGGACAACCTGGACTTCGCCCCGCACTGGGCGATCTTTCCGGGAACCGCGATCTTCCTGACGGTGCTGTCGATCAACTACATCGGCGATGGGCTGCGGGACGCGCTCGATCCGCGCAAGGTCCTCGGCAAGTGATGCCGGGGACGCGCGGCTAGTTCTCGGTCTTCCGGTCGCTCAGCGCCTGCTTGACGGCCTCTTCGAGCCGATCGATCTGCAACGGCTTTCTCAGAAGCTTGAAGCCGAGCCGCTGGCCGTGCAGGTCCAGGTCGGCACCGGACGCCGTCAGCATGATGACGCCGACGTCCGCGTCGCTGTTCCTCACGTTCTCCACCAGCTCGAGCCCCGAGCCGCCGGGCATCGAGTAGTCAGTCAGCACGAGGTCGTAGGACTTTTGTTTGAAGAGCCTGAGACCTTCGGTCCCGCTCGCCGCGACGTCGGCCTGACAGCCCCAGACAGAGAGCAGCTCGCTCAGGAGACCGCGGATGTATCGCTCGTCGTCGACGACCAGAACGCGAGGCAAGGTAGAAGTAACCTAGGCTGCGCGGCGCGATCAAATCAACGACGAACATCGCCGCGGAAAATGCGGAGTTCGCACGCGCGACCGGACGATGACCGCGTGGCGACGCATCACCGCGATGTGCGCGCGCGCGCGAGCGCGACTTTACTGTGTTCACAAGCGACTTCGCCGCTCGCACCGCGCGGCGCCGTGCGATTTTCGTTTTGTGAATTTCTGGGGATAAGTGGATAAACGCCGCGCCCGAGCTCTCCAGTGTTCGGACAGTTGTAGGCTACCGAGAGTATGAGCGCACCGCGGAGAATCGCGGGCTCGGTCTCAGCGCGAGCCCGTCGTGATTCGCCCGTCGGTCGCCGACCTGATCGTGCGCCGGGCGACGATCCCGTCCAGGATCGTCTGAGCGACCTGCGGGCCGCTCGTCTCGTCGATGATGATCTTTGCGCCCTTGAACGCGGTGTAGCCGTCGCCGCCTCGCACGAGATAGCTGGGCACGGCGACCGTGTAAGCGGCGTCGTCTTCGAGCGGCCGGCTTCCCACGCTCGCGCTCACCAGCCGCTGCCCCGGAGATAGCTGGGGATCCCAGATCACGCGCATGCCTGAGACTTGTAGAAAGCCCCCGCCGACGCGATCAGTCTGAGCGAGCCCGTGCTCGAGCGCGGCCCGAAGGTCGCGCCCGCGCATCTCGAGCTTCAGGACGACGTCGCTGAACGGCAGCAGCGCATGGATGTCGCGCCGGGTGAGCGTGCCGGGCGGCACTTCACGGTTGGTCCGGATGGCGCCACCGTTCACCAGCGCGACGTCGGTGCCCAGGCGCTCGCGCAGGAGGTCGGTCACGAGATCGCCCAGGTTGGTCTCCTGGGTTCTGAGCCGAGCCGACCGGGCCTCCAGCGGCACCTCGGTGCGACCGACGACGACGTCGAGCTCCCTATCGAGCCGCGCCGCGTACGCGCGGACGAGCTCTTCGACGGCGGGATCGGGCTCGACGCGCCGGCTCACCTCGCGAAAGCGCCAGGAGCGCTCCACGAGCTTGCCCTCGCGGCTCAGCCACAGATCGACCTGGACCAGGTAGCGCGCGTCGGAGCCGCCCTTCGTGATCAAGGTCTTGCCTTCCTCGGCGACCATCGGATCGTGCTCGTGCCCGCCGAGGATGACGTCGATGCTGGTCGCCGCGCCGAGGGCCTTGTCTTCGCCCATCTCTTGATGCGTGACCGCGGCGACGACCACGGCGCCCCGCGCGCGCACGCGCGCGGCGGCCTCCTTGCCGGCGGCCAGCGGAGGCGTGAACGCGATGTCCGGCCCCGGGCGCGAGGTGCGCGCGGCGTCGACCATCGTCAGGCCGAAGAGGCCGACGCGCACGCCTCCGAGCGTCACGAGCTCCTCGGCCGCGGCGCCGCCGAACGGGCGGCCGGAGACGCGGTCGAGCACGTTGGCCGAGAGCCAGCGGAACTTCGACTGCTTCATGCGCTCAGTGAGCACCACCGGCCCGAAGTCGAACTCGTGGTTGCCGAACGTCGCGTAGTCCAGGCCGACCGCGCCGAGCGCGGCGACCATCTGCGAGCCCTGAAGAAACGTCGACTCCACCGAGGGAGAGAGAAAGTCGCCGCCGATCACGAAGATCGTGTTCGGGTTCTCGCGCCTGGCCTCGCGGACCAGGGTCGCCAGCCGCGCCATCCCGCCGCGGCGGCCCCCGTCGACCGGTTCCAGCACGTAGGCGTCGTTGATCTGGAGAAACGTCAGCCGGACGAGATCGGCGTCGTCGGCCGTCGTGCCGCGGGACACGCAGGCGCCGAGGACGAGCGCGAGGACGCAGAGCAGCGCGGCGCGCGCCGCGCGGGGGCTCATGACGCGATCGCGGCGCCGCCCGTCAAGGTGCGAGTTTTCCAGAAGCGGTCGGGCCGCCGGGCGACCCGGTCGGCAAGCAGCCGCTCGGCGCGCTCCATGTCCTTCGCCCTGAAGCATGCCTCCAGCAACGTGTCGTGGAACACGTCGCGCTGGGCGCGGCTGCCGCCGAGCTCGATCACCCGTGGGGTGAGCGGCTCCATCCGCGCGACGGCGCGCGCGTAATCCTTCGCCGCGAAGGCGTGGATCCCCTCAACCATCGGAACGAGGACGCTGCCGACCAGCCCCGAGCGGTCGCGCGCGGCCCGCTCGCGCAGCATGCCCAGCTGACGCTCGGCGGTCGCCCAGTCGCCGCTCGCGGCCAGCGCCATGGCCAGGTGCGCGGCGTGGAAGAGCAGCGCCTGGCGATCGAGTCGCTCGGCGGCGATCCGCGCGAAGGGCTTCCAGCGCTCGGCGACATCGCGTCCCATGAGCTCGAGGCGCCACAGCAGCGAGATCGAGTCGTGAAGATCACCCGGGATCGACGAGGGCGCCTCTTCGAAGAGCGTGCGGCCCATCTGCGAGGCCAGCTCGTACTCGCCGCGGCCCAGATGCATGAGCGTGAGGTGCCACAGCAGGTGATTTCTGAACCACCCGAGATGCGTGCAGGGTTCGATGGCTAACGGCATCCGCCGGATGCCCGTGTCGAACGCCGCCATCTCGTAGAGCGAATGCGCAAGAGCGTGGATGGCCCACGCGTCGCGCGGATTCATGTAGTTCGCGACGTGCGCCATGCGCACGGCCTCGTCGCAGCGCCCGGCCTGCTCGAGCGCGAACGCGTGCAGGCCGAGCATGTACGAATTCCCGGGATAGTAGCGGGTCAGCGTGTCGGCCAGCGCCAGCATCTCCGGGAACTTCCCCTGCCAGAACCAGACGAAGTAGAGCCGCTGGAAGACGAGAAGGTCGCGCGGGTAGTCGGCGAGATGCGCGCGCATCGCGCTCGCGGCGTCGACGCCCTTGCCCTCGACCAAGAGCGCCAGACCCTCGACGTGACGCCGCTCGCGATCGGTCTGCCCTGCGGCCGCGGCGCGCGCGACCTTCGCGGCATCTTGAGCCTCCGCGAAGCGCTCCTCCAGGAACAGACACACCGCCGCCCCCGCATGCGCGAGCGCGAGGCCGGGATCGAGCGCGGCCGCCTCGCGAAAGCGGTCGAGCGCCTGGGCGTCCCACGCCAGGAGGGCCTCGACGGCGCGATCGTAGGCGTCGACGGTCGCGGCCGAGTCCGTGCTGACGGCGAGACCGTAAACGTCGTGTCGCATGCCAGGCATGCTAGCAGACAGAGCCGCGAGCGGCGGTCGCCTCTCGCGGGGCGACGAGCGACGCCAGGAACTCGACGGCGCGATGCTCCGCCCACGAGCGCACGCGCCACGGCCAGCGGCCCTCGAGAAACGCCGCGTGCCCGCCGCGAGGGACGAACTCCGCGCGGACCCACGGCGGCAGCGCGGCCGGATCCGGCAAAGCCTCGGGCGGTACGAACGGGTCGTCGAGCGCGTTCATGAGCAAGGTCGGCCGGCGTATCCGGCCGAGGTACGGGGCGCTGGAGGCGCGGGCCCAGTAGTCGCGCTCGTCGGCGAACCCGTTGAGCGGTGCCGTCACGGCGCGGTCGTACTCGGCGAACGTCCGCGAGCGCATTGCGAGCGCCAGGTCGACGATCTCGCGAAGCTCCGGATCGCGCCGCGCTTTCTGGCTCACCTTGGCCCGCATCGTCCCCAGGAAGTTCGGAGTGTAAACGCGCCGGCAGAATCCGCGGTCCAGCGCTTGGGCGCACGGGGCCAGGCTGTACGGCACCGAGATCGCCGCGGCGGCCACGAGGGGCTCGGGCACGGCCGCTTCCTGCTCGCCGAGCCACTTGAGCAAGACGTTGCCGCCGAGCGAGACGCCGACCGCGCCGAGCTGGACGCCGGGCTCGCGGGCGACGAGCAGGCGGACGACCTCGGCGAGATCGACGGTGTGGCCGGAGTGATAGAACGACGGCAGGCGGTTCAGCTCGCCGCTACACGACCTAAAATTGAGCGTGACGGCGCGCCAGCCCCGCGCGAGCGCCTCGCGCATGAGTCCGACGGCGTAGTGCGATCTCGACGAGCCCTCGAGCCCGTGAAGCACCAGGAGGATCGGCGCGCCAGGCGGTTCGGGCGCCGCCCAGTCGAGGTCGACGAAGTCGCCGTCCGAGGTGGCGACCCGCTCCCGCCGCCCCGGGAGGCGCTGGCGGCGGAAGAGCGGGCCCCAGATAGTCTGCACGTGCGCGTTCCGGCCCCACCACGGCGGCCGGAACGCGCGATCTATTCCTGTCCCTCCAGCAGGAGCTTGACGACCGCGGGCGCCATCTCGCGCGCGCGCTGGTCGAGCTCCGCCTCGGTGAGGTTCGCGATCGGATGCGGCATCATCAGGAACTTGTAGGTCGGTACGCCCCATTGCACCGCCATGGCGCGGGCCGTCCTCTCGAACACGTCCGTCACGATCGACGCCGCCGGTACCGCAGCCTTCTCGAGCACGATTCCGTCGAGCACACTGCCCGACGAGCAGGACCCTCAGTCTCCGACGCCCGCGACGATGACGTCGCAGGTCTTGCGCACCTCCACGATGATCTCCTCGTGCGCGGGCACCGACGCGTTGTGCTTGCGGAACAAGCGCGTTTCGCTGGCGCCGTAGTCCTTCTTGAGGATCTCGCCGATCTTCACCAGGAGCTTGTCCGAGTTGTACTTCGTGTTCTCGATGAGCCCGATGCGCTTGCCCTTCAGGCTGCCCGGGCGATCGACGTACGCGATCGGCTGTGTGGCCGCCTCGACGGTCGGATCCAGGATCTCCATCAGCGTTTGACCTCCTTGGTGGTGGCTCGGGACGAGTTGCCGCTGCCCCAGCCCGGGATGAACGACGAGAAGGAGCCCGCGCGTCCGCCGGCGGCCACGATCAAGAAGTCCTCGGGGCTCGCGACGATCGGACGCATCTTGCTCTCGTCGCCCGGCTGAACCTCTCCGGGGATGCGGTGCGTGCGCTTGAGGTGCGCCAGCGAGTTCTGGGTGCGCTCGAACAGGAACTGCCGGATCTCCTTCTTCGTCCAGCCGCTGCCGGCGATCGTGCGCATGTGCTCGCCGGCCAGGGCGACGACGTACTGGGGCTGCCGGCCCGCGCCGCCCGAGTGCTGCATCGAGTCGGCGAGCGTGGTCAGCACACCCTCGGCGTCCGGCGAGAGCTGGTTGTAGAACTGATGCGGCCCCTCGGCCGCCATGACCGTGACCGTGCTCTGATCGGGTCGGAAGCCGCGCTCGACGTGCAGCGGAGTCCACGGGCTCTCGGCTTCGTTCTCGGCGATCACGTACGAGATCTTGCCCGGGTGGCCCAGGGTGCCGCGATCGAGGAGCCCGGGAATCGAGCCGCAGACGTTGCGCATCACCAGGCGCAGCGCGCGCCCCATGGTGAGGCTCGAGCGCCAGCCCGGGCCGAAGAGGTTGTCGCCCGAGTTGATGTCGAGCTGCCGGGCGATCGGTCCGTTCACGATCATCAGAACGGCGGCGCCGCCGGTCGACGTGCCCGGCCCGTGATAGCCCCACGCCGGATCGCCGATGCCCTCGACCGCCGCGATCACAACGCCCATGTACTCGGGCCTGCATCCGGCCATGACGGCGTTGATCGCGACCTTCTCGGCGGTGATCGACACCGACCGGTTCGTGATGAACGCGATCTCCTGCTTGGGATCGAGCCGCGCGGCCGCGAGCATCGCCTCCACCCGCTCGGCGGTCGGCGGGATCACCGGCAGCCCGTCGGTCCAGCCTTGCTGAAAACAGAACTCGACCGCGTCGAGGTCCTCGACGCGATACCGCTTGGACGTGAGCTCGACCGCCATGCGCACCTCCTTCACTCCGAGCCCGCCACCGGGCGGACCGTTGTCATAGGCTGGAAGTATAGCCCCGCGCCGGGCTCATCGGCGAACGCGGGCGCCGGCCAGCGCGAAAACGCATGCGACGCCGACGGAAACGGCCGCCGTCAGGAGCGATTCGCCGAAGGCGCCCAGAAAGCCGACCGCGGCGCTTCGCGCGGCCACGATCTGGCCCATCAGCGCGACTCCCGCCACGACGCCGAGCGTGCGCGCGAGGAACGAGAGCCCTCCGGCCGCGCCCTGCCGGCCCGGCGGAAAGGCCGCCATGATCGTCGCCATGTTGGGCACCTCGAAGAAGCCCACGCCGAAGCCGGCGACGAAGAGTGCGAGCGCGACCACCGCGAGCGGTGTCGTGCCGTCGACGAAGCCGAGCCCCGCGAGCCCGGCCGTCTCCAGCGCGAGCCCGACCACGGCGGGTGTCGCGGCGCCGATGCGATCGGCGAGTCGGCCGGCCAGCGGCCCGGCGATGGTGGTGCCGAGCGGCGTGAGCATGAAGAAGACGCCGCCGACGAGCGCGCCGAGGCCGCGGGCCTCGACCAGATAGAACGGCACCAGGAGCCAGATCGCGAAGATCGCCCCGCGCGCGACGAACGAGAGGGCACCCGCCCGCAGCACCGGCCCGCGCGTGACGTCGCCCGTGAGCACGTGCTTGCGCTCGAGGTCGACGCGCTCGGAACGCACCGCGAGCGCCCAGGCGAGCAGGATGAAAGCGAGCGGCACCCGGACGTGAAACACCCAGCGCCAGCCGACGGACTCGACCAGCAGGCCCGCGGGCAGTGAGCCGAGGAAGCCAAGCCCCATCGCGCCGCTCAGGAAGCCGAGCCGGCGGCCGCGAAGCGTCGGCGAGGCGCCGGCAACCGCGAGCGCGGGCGCCGTGCCGTAGATCAGTCCTCCGCCGAAGCCCTGCACCACGCGCGCGACGAGGAGCCAGCCGAAGCCGGAGGCCAGGCCGCCCATGACGAAGGCGACGATGCTCAGCGCGGCGCCGGCGCGGAAGACCGTGACGTGGCCGATGCGATCCCCGGCGGTGCCGCCCGCCAGCGAGGTGAGCGCGTACGTGAGGACGTAGCAGATGATCACCCAGCGGATGCGCTCCGGCGGCACCGCGAAGGCCGCGGCGATCGCCGGAAACGCGATGTTCATCATCGAGTCGAGCGAGACGAGGAGCGCGCCCGCCGCGGCGAGCCATCGAGACACCCGCGTATGATGACACGACATGCCCGATCCCCTCGGCTGGGTGGTGCTGGTCGTCGGCGCGCTCGTGGGCTCGCTGGTCGGCGGCGTGGCCGGGTTCGGGACCGGGATCATCATGCTCCCGCTCGTGGCCTGGAGCGTCGGCCTGCGCGCGGCGGTTCCGGTGCTCACGATCGCGATGACGGTCGGCAACCTCTCGCGAATCTGGTGGAGCCGCGCCGAGCTCGATCGCGGCGTGGTCCTTCGCTTCGCGCTCGGGGCCGTGCCGGCGACCGTCCTGGGCACCGCCATCTACGCGGGCGCTTCCACCGAATGGCTCGGCCGATTCGTCGGGTTCTTCCTGATCGCCTCGGTCCCGCTGCGGCGGATCCTGGCCACCGATTTCTTCCGCATGCGCCTGCGCTATTTCCCGATGCTGGGCGCGGTCGTCGGGCTCATCTCCGGGCTGATCGTCACGACCGGCCCGCTGAACACGCCGTTCTTCCTGTCCTACGGCCTACGCCGCAGCGCGTACGTCGGCACCGAGGCTGTGTGCGCGATGGTGATGCACCTCGCGCGCGGCGCCACGCTCGCCCGTTACGCGCTCCTGACCGGAGACACGCTCGCGGTCGGGCTGGCGCTCGGCGCGACGATGTTCGCCGGCACGTGGCTCGGCCGGCGCCTGCTCGACCGCATGAGCGATCGCGTCTTTCTCGGCATCGTCGAGGTGCTGCTCGTCGTGATGGGCTTGCAGTCGCTTCTGTTTCCGCGGTAAAACCTGACGCCGTGGACATCAAGCCTGGAGCGACCGCCGAGATCGGCCTCACCGTCACGGAAGACCAGACTGCTCACGCGATGGGCAACCGCGGCGTGCACGTGTTCGCGACGCCCTACGTCATCGGGCTGCTCGAGGACGCCGCGGGCGCAGTGATGCGGCCGCACTATCCGCCCGGCGGCGGGTCGGTCGGCACGATGGTGGAGATGAAGCATCTCGCGGCGACACCCGTCGGCATGAAGGTGCGCGCGAAGGCGACGCTGCTCGAGTCGGACGGCAAGCGCTACCTGTTCTCGGTCGAGGCGTGGGACGAGAAGGAGAAGATCGCTGAGGGACGGCACGAGCGGTTCGTCGTGCCCGACATGGAGCGATTTCTCGCCCGCGCGATGAAGAAGAGCGCGGGCTGATCCGCGTCTAGCCTTTCGGCATCAACCCCTGCGCCGCGACCCACTCGCGCAGCGCCTCGCGCGTGGACTGAAACGCCAGATCGTCCCACGGGATCCGGTCGGGCGCGACCCATTCGAGCGCGTCGTTCTCGTCGCACGTGGTCAGGGTGCCGCCGATCACGCGGGCCTTGTAGACGACGATCACCGGCGCGCCCGGATACGTGTAGACGTTCAGCAGTCCGGTCAGGTCCACGTTCAGACCGGTTTCTTCGAACGTCTCGCGCATTGCGCCGTCGGTGACCGTCTCGCCCCAGTCGACGAACCCGCCGGGAAACGTCCACAGTCCCTTGCCCGGGTTGATCGATCGCCGGGTGAGCAAGATCGCGCCGTCCTGCTCGGGAATGGTCGCGCCCACCACCTTGGGGTTCAGGTAGAAGATGAACCGGCAGCGGGAGCAGACCTTTTGCTCGCGATGGTCGGGCGGGACCGACTGGACCACGAGCGTGGCGCCGCAAAGCGGACAGAAGCTCATGGTCGCGGGCGTCAAGATGGGGTTGTCGCTCACGTCCCCGAGTCTAAACCAGCTATTCTGGACGCGACAATGTCAGACGAACGGCGGGGACCCATGGTCGTCGGCGCGCTGACCGTATTCACCGGCGCCGTGCTGTTCCTGGCGGCCGGCGACGTGATTCCCCTGCCCGACACGACGTTCGGCGGACCGCGCTGGCTCGTGGCCCTGCTGGCACTCGGCATCTTCTTCGGCGGCTTCTGGGCCATCGCGGTCGGGCTGCCGACTCCGCGGATGCGCGGGCTACTCGGCGGCGCCGCCGGGCTCGCGGCGATCAGCTTCGGCGCGCTCCTGATGACGTGGCTGGCCGTGACCGGCGGCGGCCGGCTGGCGCCGGCGCGCCCGCCCCGGGGAACGCTCGTGCTCGGGCCCGACGTCGGCGGCATTCTGGTGCACGCGTTCTTCTGGCTCTTCGCGATCCCGCTCGACGTGATCGCGCTCGTCGGCTGGTTTTTCGCGCTGCGCGCGCTCCTGAGACGCCGGCCGCCTTGACCTTCGCACGGGCGGGTGCTAAAACCCGACCGTCGCGTCCGAACGTCTTGCCTGACCCAGGAGGATTTTGCATGCCGCGCTTCATCTTCGCCCTCGTCGTCGCCGTCCTCGCTGTCGTTGTCGGCGGAGAGCTCGCTCCCGTCGGCGGCCAGGCCACGTCCGGCGAGTACAAGATCGGCGTCCTCGAGCCGATCACCGGACCGCTCGCGTTCGAAGGAAAGCGCCACGTGCTCGGGCTCGAGATCGTCCGCGATCTGATCAACCAGCGCGGCGGCGTGATGGGTAAGAAGCTGGTGTTCGCGATGGCCGACGCGACCGACCCGACGGCGGCGGCCAGCGAGGCGAACCGCCTGATCACCCGTGAGGGCGTCAAGATCATCACCGGCACGTTTTCCTCGCGGCTCTGCGGCGCGGCCAGCGAAGTGGCGGCCCGCCACGACGTCATCTACTGGGAGTCCTCCTGCGTCGATCCGCGGTTCAACAAGCGCGGGCTCAAGCACGTCTATCGCACCGAGATCGACGCGACCGGGTTCGGCTGGTACAACATCGACTTCATCGCCAAGCACCTGGCGCCGCGGCTCAATCTCAGACCGAATCAGCTCAAGATCGCCTTCCTCTCCGAGGATTCCTCGTACGGTCAGGGCGTGACCGAGTCGGCCCGTCAGCGCGCCAAGGGCGAGTTCGGGATGCAGGAAGTGATGCTCGAGTACTACAACTGGCAGACGCTCAACGACATGACGCCGACGATCTTGAAGATGAAACAGCTCAACCCCGACGTCGTGCACCACATCAGCTTCAGCAACGACGGCGTGCTCTTCTGGCGTCAAGCGAAGGAGCAGAACTTCCTGTTCAAGGCGCTCGTCCACGCCGGCGCGACGGGCTACGGCAGCAGCGACTTCGGCAAGGCCCTCGGCAACGACGCCAACGGCGTGTTCGCGCTGCTCGAGCCCGGCCCGGGCTTCCGTCTCGAGGCCCTCAAGCCTGAAGGCCAACAGATCGAGAAGGCCTTCCGTGACGCCGTCCAGAAGGAGACCGGCAGCTACCCGCTGGGCGCCCACCAGCTCGCCGGCAGCGGGCTCTGGCTCCTCAAGCTCGTGCTCGATAAGGCGCAGTCCGACGATCCCGAGAAGTTCCGCGCCGCCGTGATGTCGCTCGACCTGCCGGTCGGCTCGATGATCAACGGCTGGGGCGTGAAGTTCTCCGAGCTCGGCCAGAACGCCAACGACCGCGTCCAGCACTACATGCTGCAGTGGCAGAACGGCCAGCTGGTCACGGTGTGGCCCGAGGAGTTCACGACGCTCCGGGCCAAGTGGATCCCACTGCCCGCCTGGGACCAGCGCAAATAGGCGTCCTCGTCCCTCTCGCGGTCGCGACGATCCTCCTCGGGGGGATCTACGCCCTGATCTCGGTCGGGCTCACCTTGATCTTCGGCATCATGCGCGTCGTCAACTTCGCCCACGGCGAGTTCTTGATGCTCGGCATGTACCTCGCGTTCTGGACCTTCTTCGCCTTCAACGCCGATCCCTATTTCATCGTGCTCGTCGCGATCCCGCTGTTCTTCGTGGTGGGCCTCGTGGTCTACGGGATCGTCATGCGCGGGGTCATCCACGCCTCGCACAACGTTCAGATCTTCACCACGGTCGGTCTGTCCACCGTGCTCCAGAACGTGGCGCTGGTCGCGTGGTCCGGCGACTTCCGCTTCGTCCGGCCCTGGCACCTCTCGACGGTCCTGCGCGCGGGCGCGACGACCTTCAACCTGACCCAGGTCGTGGCCTCGCTCATCGCGGTCACGCTCACCCTGGCGCTCGTCGCGTTCATGAAATGGACGCACGCCGGCCGCGTGATGCGCGCGACCGCGCAGGACCGCGACGCCGCCACGTTGATGGGCATCGACACCGACCGCGTCTACCGGCTGACCTTCGCGATCGGCATCGCGGCCGTCGGCGCCGCCGGCGTGCTGGTCGCGCCGCTCTACTCCGTCTATCCGACGGCCGGGCTCCAGTTCGTGCTGATCTCCTACGTGGTGGTCGTGCTGGGCGGCCTGGGCGACATGCTCGGCGCGATGCTCGGAAGCCTCATCGTGGCGGCGGTCGAGGTCGGGGGCTCGTACCTCTTCGGCGCGGCGTGGAAGGAGATCTTCTACTTCCTCCTGTTCATCCTGGTGCTCGTCTTCCGCCCGGCGGGTCTCTTCGGCCAGCGCGGCGCGGAAACGCTCGGCGTGTGAGATGACCGCGCTCATGCGCTCGCGCCGTGGCGCGCTGCTCTTCTTCGGACTGGCCGCGCTCATCCCGCTCGTCGTGCGCGACGCGTACTTTCTCGACAGCCTGGTCCTGATCCTTCTGTGGGGCGCGCTGTCCGCGGCCTGGAACGTCGCGGGCGGCTACGCGGGCCAGGTCTCGATCGGCCACGCCTCGTTCTTCGGCATCGGGGCCTACTCGGCGGCGTTGATGGTGACCCGTTTCGGCAAGGGACCGTGGCTCGGCATGCTCGTGGGCGTCGTGCTCTCGATCGGCGCGGGCTTCATCATCGGATTTCTGTCCAACCGCCTGAAGGGCCCCTACTTCGCGCTCTCGACCATCGCCTTCTCGCAAGTCTTGTTGATCGGCGTGAGCCGCTGGCGGGGCTTCACCTCGGGCGGCGAGGGCATCCCGGTTCCGTTCCGGCCGGGCTTCGCCACGCTCGGCCTGGGCCACGTGGGCTGGGTCTACATGGCGCTGGCCATGGCGCTGGTGTGCTTCGCGGTCCAGGTATACCTGGAGCGCTCGCGCATCGGCTATCAGCTGGCCGGTGTGCGCGAGGACGAGGACGCGGCCGAGGCGCTCGGCATCGCCACCCGCCGGCTGAAGGTTGCCGCCATCACCTTGAGCGCCGCGCTGACGTCGATCGGCGGATCGCTGTGGGCTCAGTACGTCGGCTTCGTCGACCCGACGTACGTGTTCTCGGTCGACCTCTCGGTGCGATTCGCGCTCAACACGATCATCGGCGGGATGGGCACGGCACTCGGGCCCTTCCTCGGCTCGATCCTCATCACCTCGCTCGAGACCTATCTGCGCGCCACCTTCGCGGGCGTGAAGGCGGGGTTCACGGGGATCTATCTGATCATCTACGGCACGGCCCTCATCCTGGTCGTCCGCTTCGTGCCCGAGGGCCTTGCCGGCATCACGACGCGCCTGCGCCTGCGCCGGGCCCCCGCATGAGCGCCGCGGCGCCGATTCTCGAACTTTCCGGCGTGACCAAACGCTTCGGCGGGCTCACCGCCGTGTCGGACGTGAGCTTCACGGTGCCGGCCGGCGAGCTGCTCGGGATCATCGGCCCCAACGGCGCCGGCAAGACGACGCTCTTCAACGTGATCTCCGGCTACTACCGGCCCGAGGCCGGGCGCATCGTCTTCGCTGGCCGCGACGTGACGGGCCTGGCCCCTCACGAGATCTGCCGGCTCGGCCTCACGCGCACGTTCCAGCTCGTGAAGCCGTTCGGCAACCTCTCGGTCATCGACAACGTGATGATCGGTGCCCTGACGCGGCTGCCGACGGTGAGCTCGGCGCGGCTCGAGGCCGAGCGCGTCGTGGAGGCCTGCGGGCTCGCGTCCCATGCCGGAAGCCACGCGCGGGCCTTGCCCATCGGCCTCAGAAAGCGCCTCGAGGTCGCCCGCGCGCTCGCGACCAGGCCGCGGCTCATCCTGCTCGACGAGGTGATGGCCGGGCTCAATCCGACCGAGCTCGGCGGAATGATCGAGCTCATCCGGCGCCTGCACGCCGACGGCCTGACCGTGATCGTGATCGAGCACATCATGGCCGCGATGATGCGGCTGGCGCGGCGGATCGTGGTGCTCCACCACGGCGAGGCGATCGCCGCCGGCGCCCCGGCCGAGATCACGCAGGATCGCCGCGTGGTCGACGCGTATCTCGGCGAGGAGTTCGTGCTTGCTCAGGCTTGAGGGCATCGACGCCTTCTACGGCGATCTCCAGGCGCTGTCCGACGTCTCGCTCGAGGTGCGCGAGAAGGAGATCGTCGCGCTGGTCGGCGCCAACGCCGCCGGTAAGTCGACCACGCTCCGCGTGATCTCCGGGCTCGTGGCGCCACGGCGCGGCCGCGTCCTCTTGAACGACGAGGACCTCACGGGCGTGCCGGCCCACAAGCGCGTCGACCGCGGCATCGTGCAGGTACCTGAAGGCCGCCATCTGTTTCCGTTCATGACCGTGACCGAGAACCTCCTGCTCGGCGCCCACGCCGACCGGGCTCGCGGCGAGCGCGACCGCACGCTCGCCCACGTCTACGGGCTCTTCCCGGTGCTCAGCGAGCGGCGGACTCAGCTGGCGGGCTCGCTCTCGGGCGGCGAGCAGCAGATGTGCGCGATCGGCCGGGCGCTCATGGCCAGGCCACGCGTTCTGATGCTCGATGAGCCGACGCTCGGCCTGGCCCCGGTGCTGGTGGCGAAGATCTTCGACACCGTGAGGACCATCAACGGCCAGGGCGTGACGGTGCTGCTGGTCGAGCAGAACGTCCGTCAGGCGCTGACCCTCGCCCATCGCGCCTGCGTCCTCGAGAGCGGCCGGCTCGTGCTCGAGGGCCAGGCCCGCGAGCTCCTCGGGGACGAACGGCTCAAGCGCGCATATCTAGGGCTTTAGCGGTACCTTCCAGAGGAAGAGATGAACGTCGACAAGAAGCGTCTCGAGCAATCGATCGAGGAGCTTGGCCGCATCGGCCAGACGCCCCGCGGCGGCCTCACTCGCCTGGCGCTCAGCGACGAGGACAAGCGCGGCCGCGACTGGATGGTCGTCCGGATGCGTGAGGCCGGGCTCACGGTCACCGTCGACCAGATGGGCAACATCTTCGGCCAGCGAGCGGGCGCTGCGTCCCTACCGCCGGTGATGATGGGCTCCCACGTCGACTCCGTGCCGACCGGCGGGCGCTACGACGGCCAGCTCGGCGTGCTCTGCGGCCTCGAGGTGATTCGCACCCTCAACGACCAGAAGCTCAAGACCCGCCACCCGGTAACCCTGGCGATCTTCACCAACGAAGAGGGCGCGCGGTTTCAGCCGGCGATGATCGCGAGCGGGGTCATGGCCGGCAAGATCGCGCTCGAGGATGCGTACAACGCCTGCGACAAGGACGGCATTCGCCTGGTCGACGAGCTCGAGCGGATCGGCTATCTCGGGTCCGAGCCCTGCGTGCCCCGCCCCTTCCGGGCCTATCTCGAGCTCCATATCGAGCAGGGGCCGTTCCTCGAGGAAGAAGGGCTCTCGGTCGGCGTCGTCGAGGGCATCGTCGCGATCGCCTGGTCGCGGCTGACCATCCACGGCGTGCAGGATCATGCGGGGCCCACGCCGATGCGGATCCGCCACGACGCGCTGGTCGCCGCCGCCGAGGTGATCACCGGCGTGCGCCGCATCGCCCGCGAGATCGGCGGCGAGCTGGTGACCACGATCGGCAACCTCGTCGTCTCGCCGAACATCGTCAACGCGATTCCCGGTAAGGTTGTGCTCTCGATCGACATGCGCGATCCGAAGGACGCGACGCTCGATGCGGCGCAGGCGCGGCTCGAGCCGATCGTGCGCGAGGCGGCCGAGCGCGAGGGTGTGCGCTACGAGCTCGAGAACTACTGGCGCGTGCCCTACACGCCGTTCGATCGCGAGGTGGTGGACACGGTCGAGCGCGCGGCCCGAGCTGTCGGCGCGCGCTATCGGCGGATCCGGTCCGGCGCCGGCCATGACGCGCAGTACATGGCGGCGATCGGGCCGACGGGCATGGTGTTCGTGCCCTCGCGCGACGGGCGGAGCCACTGCGAGGAAGAGTTCACGCCGATCGACGACATCGAGCACGGGGCGCGCACGCTGCTGCTCGCCGCCGTGGAGCTGGCCGGGCGCGCCTGATCTCTCCGCGCGCGGCGTCCCGATCATTCATGAACGGCCCCGTGTCGCGACGAGCGCGTGCGTTCCTGAATGATCCGAAGCTTGCGGAGTTGCTTACTCCGCCGGCGGTAAGCGGTCGCCGGTTACGTAAGGGGCCACGCGCGGTGGGCGGTGGCGCAGGCGCAGGCGCGCGACCACCGGCAGATGGTCGGAGGCGACACGCGCCAGACGGCTCCGATGCACGATGAACTGCTCGCCCTCGAGGTCCGCGTCCCAGTAGATCCGGTCGAGCGCGAACAGCGGAAACATGGCCGGGTGCGTGCGGCGGCGGCGCATCGGCGAGGAGAACTCGCGCCGGAGCCCGCGCGTCACCGGCCCGCGATGCCATTCGTTGAAGTCGCCCAGGAGCACGCGTGGGCCGGCCAGCCGCTCGGAGTCCCGAATGAACGTGCCGAGGATGCCGAGCTGCTCGCGGCGCTCACGCAGTCCGAGGCCGAAGTGGCAGTTGAACAGGTGCAGCGGCGTGCCGTCGATCTCGAGATCGACGCGCAGGCAGCCGCGCGGCTCGCGCATGCGGCAGCTGAGATCGCAGCGGCCGGAGCCCAGCACCGGTAGCCGGCTCAGCACGACGTTGCCGTAGGTTCCCGTGCCGTAGGCGCGGGTCTCGCCCATCACGAGCTCGGTCATCGCGAGCCGCGTCGCCAGGTACGCCGCCTGATCGGCGGCCGGCATCCCGTTCTCGCGGATCACTTCCTGGAGCCCGACCACGTCGGGCTCGAGCTCGTTGATCACGTCGGCGATGCGATCGAGGTCGCGGCGGCGGTCGAGCCCGACGCCGCGGTGGATGTTGTAGCTCACGACGGTGAGATGTCTCATGCCGCCGCGTCCGTTTGATACTGCGCGAAGTGCGGGTAGAGCTGCACCGGATGCGTGATCGGTGTCGGGACCTTCACGGAAGACGGGTGAATCAGGAATGTGTGCAATTCCTCCATCGATGGACCGGCGTGAGCGCCGACTTCGGCCACGAACGACACATTACCCTGAGGGGCGTCGATCCCGTAAATAACGAGATCGCCCGCCGACGGCATCGCCATGAGATCACGAACGCCCTCGACGACGCGGTCGAGATCGGGGCGCTTGGCGAAGGGCCCGGCGCCGAGCGACTCGAGTCCGTAGCGCTCGCCCCGCCAGAAACAGAGGGGCCCCGACGCCGAGCGGACCAGCACGATGCCGACGCCGGGCGCGGCCGAGATGCGCGCCGCGAGCGCTGGAAATCGCTCGTCGATTCGCTCCATAGTCAAGGGCTCCGCCGAGTCCAGGAAGTAGACGAAGGCGTTGGGCCCGGCGGAGATGACCCGGATCCCGTCGTGCTCGCGCGCCGAGCGGGTGCCGCCGAGCACCCACGGGAAGTCGCGCTCGAGGTAGTTCACGAACCGTTGGAAGAAGCCGGGTGCCCGGTGCGCCCGCCACACCTCGAGACCACTGGCGACGACACCGCGTCGCCGTTCGGGCGGCGGCGCCGCGCGGACCGCGTCGGTATCGAGGAAGTCCTCGAAGAGGGACTGCTCGATCGGCCGGCCGCCCGTGACCCTGAGATACGGCAGAGTCGTGGTCTGCCCGTGATCGGACAGCACGTAGAAGTCGTAGCGATACTCGGGCACGCGCCGCAGCACGCGCCAGAGCCGGTAGATCGACGCGTCCACTCGCCGCAAGGCCTGCAGCGCGCGACGGTGTCGCGGGCCCCACGCGTGCGCGGCGATATCGTAGTCGAGGTAGTTCACGTAGATCGTCGGCACCCCCGCGTAGATGTCGTGGGCGACCGCCAAGGTGAAGAGCTCGCGCAGCCACACGGAGATCCCGATCTTGAGCGCGAGCCATTTCCAGCCGGCTGTCGAGGCCAGCACCGGATCGGCGAGCATCCGCAGCAAGGCGCGGCTCACCTCGACCGTCGAGGCCACGAGCCCCTTCAGGATGACCCACGCGATCACGAACACCATCGATAAGGCCCGGATCAATCCCGCCCCGCTCGGGCGCTTGATCATCGCGAAGGTCAGCAGATTGCTCGCGGCGCCGCCCGTGAAGACGCAGCCGTACGTGCCCCCGCCCTCGACGATGCCGCGCCGGCCGGCCGCCTGCGTCTGCTCCACGTGCGCGGCGTCGCCGCCACGCGGGAAGTAGACGTCGGACTTGCGGCGCTTGTCGTGGTAGTGGAAGCCCGGAATGTCAGGCCGCACGCCGTACATGGCCGCGAGCTGGAAGGCTGGCGTCGAAGTCGGCAGCCCGACCGACATGGGCGACATCTGATGGCCGCGCCGGCTCAGCAGGCGCGCGAGGAACGGCACGCGGCCCCGCGCGATCGCGTCCTCGAGGACCGCGCGCGAGAGCCCGTCGATCTGCACGATCAGCAGACGGCGACGGCCGGGCACCGGCGGCGCCCCCAGCCGGAGCCGGCGGATCAGACGATCGAGCGCGCCTTGCAGGCCGAGGACGAGGTCATCGAACGGCATGGATCCCTTATTGTAGTATCTGTTCGCCAATGAGCCAGTCGATGGTCGCGGCCGTGCGCGAATTCGTCGAGGCCGAGGTGCGTCCGGTGGCCGCGGCGCTCGAGCACGAGGATGCGTATCCCCACGCGCTCGTCGCGCGCATGCGCGAGCTCGGCCTGTTCGGCGCGCTGGTGCCGACGGCGTACGGCGGTCTCGGTCTGGACGTCAGGACGTACGCGCGCGTCATCGAAGAGCTCTGCCGGGGCTGGATGTCGCTCGCCGGGGTCATCAATAGCCACACGATGGCGGCGCTGATCGTGCTGAACCACGGTACGCCGGCGCAGCGCGAGCGCTTCCTGCCGCGGTTCGCGCGCGGCGAGGCGCGCGGCGGGCTCGCGCTCACCGAGCCGCACGCCGGCACCGACGTGCAGGCGATCCGCACCGTCGCGACGCGGCGTGGGGACGAATATCTAATAACGGGCACGAAGCTCTTCATCACCAACGGGCGCGAGGGCAACACGCTGGCGCTCCTGGCGCTCACCGATCCGAAGGCCGAGCCGCGCCACCGCGGCATGTCGTGCTTCATCGTCGAGAAAGGGCATCCCGGTTTTCGCGTGACCAAGTCGATCGCGAAGCTCGGCTACAAGGGTGTCGACACCGCCGAGCTGGTCTTCGAGGACTGCGCGGTGCCGGCGGCGAACCTCGTCGGCGGCGTCGAGGGGCGCGGCTTCAAGCACGTCATGGGCGGGCTCGAGGCCGGACGCATCAACATCGCGGCGCGCGCGGTCGGTGTCGCGCAGGCCGCCTACGACGACGCGGTCCGCCATGTGGCGGGAGCCGAGGGCGAGCCGCCGCCCGCGATCGCCGACATGGCGACCAGGCTGCGAGCGTCGCGCCTGCTCACCTACTGGGCCGCGGACATGAAGGATCGCGGCGAGCGGTGCGATCTCGAAGCGGGCATGGCCAAGCTGTTCGCCTCGGAGTCGGCGCAGGAAGTCGCGGTCGAGGCGCTGCGTCTTCACGGCGGCGCCGGTGCCTTGGCCGCGCTGAACGTCGAGCGTTATTACCGCGACACCCCGCTGATGATCATCGGCGAGGGCACGAACGAGATCCAGCGCACGATCATCGCGCGCAATCTGCTCGACCGGTACGGCGAGCGGTTCGGCGCCTTGACCTCGCGCGAAGCCGAGAGCGAGGACGTGCGACAGATGGTGCTCGCGGTGCGCCAGCTGGTCGACAAGCAAGTCATGCCGGCGGCTCAGTATCTCGACGTCGCCCACGCATATCCGGCGCATCTGGTGGGAGCGCTTGCCGAGCTCGGCATCCTCGGCGCTCCGGTCGATCCGCGATACGGAGGGCTCGGACTCGACGCCCGAACCTGCGTGATGATCGTCGAGGAGCTGGCCCGGGGCTCGGCGACGCTCGCCGCGATCGTCGTGGCCCACCTGATCGCGACCGGCGCGCTGACGGCGTACGGGACACCGGAGCAGCGCGAGCGGCTTCTGCCCTCCCTGGCGCGCGGTGAGCGCTTCGGGACGGTGGCGTTCGAGGGCGCGATCGCAGCCCGCGCCGCTGGGGGCGACTGGATCCTCGACGGCGAGGCGCCGACGGTCGATCACGCCGCCCGCGCGGCGATCGTGCTGGTACCGGCGCGCTCGCCTGAGGGGGCGGCCTGGTTCGTCGTCGGCCCCGACCTCGCCGGGTTCTCCGCGGATGCCCCGGCGGCAACCTTGGGGCTTCGCGGTCTCGACTCGTGCCGGATTCGGCTCCAGGGCTGTCGCGTGCCTTCGCGGAATCTCCTCGGCGGCGCGGTCGGCCGCGGCGAAGAGCAGCGCGGGACAATGCTGAAAATCGCGCGGCTCGGTGTCGCGGCCACGGGCGTGGGGCTCGCCCAGACGGCGTTCGAGGCCGCGCTGCGCTACTCGCAGCAGCGGACGACCTTCGGAAAGCCGATCGCTCAGCATCAGGCTATCCAGCTCTCGCTCGCCGCGATGGCGACCCGGATCACGGCCACACGCCTGCTCGCGTACGACGCGGCGCCGGGGGCCGACGACGCGGGACCGGCAATCGCGAAGCTCGCGGCCTCCGAGACCGCCTACACGGTCACCCTGGACTCGATGCGCGTGCACGGCGGCTACGGCTATACGAGCGAGTTTCCCGTGGAGCGCTACTATCGCGACGCCGCCCGCCTGGCCTCGACGCCCACGACCAACGACGCCGACCGCGCCGAGCTCGCCCGACGCCTGACCGCGGCCGGCGCCGGCGTCGATCCGGGACGCGCGCGATGAGCCGGCCGCCGCTCGCCGGGCTGCGTGTCCTCACGGTCTCGCAGTTCGGCGCCGGGCCGTTCGGCACGCAGGTGCTCGCCGATCTCGGCGCCGACGTCATCAAGATCGAAGACCCGACGGTCGGCGGCGACATCGCGCGCTACGTGCCGCCGTTCCGCGACGAGCGCGACTCGCTCTACTTCCAGTCGTTCAACCGCGGCAAGAAGTCGCTCACCCTGGACTTGCGGCGACCTGACGCGACGGGCGTGCTGCACGATCTGGTTCGCGTCTCGCACGCCGTCTACAACAACCTGCGCGGCGACCTCCCGGAGAAGCTCGGCCTCACCTACGCGACCCTCGGCGCCGTCAACCCGGCGATCGTCTGCTGCTCGCTCTCCGGATTCGGCCGCACGGGACCGCGCGCCGCCGAGCCCGCGTACGACTATCCGGTGCAGGGATACGCGGGCTACATGGTGCTGACCGGGGAGCCCGACGGGCCGCCCGGCAAATGCGGCGTGTCGGTCATCGACTTCGCCGGCGGCTACGCCTCGATGCTCGGGCTCATGATCGGGCTCTGGGATGCTCAACGAACCGGGGTCGGACGCGACGTCGACGTTTCGTTGCTCGACACCGCGGTCAGCATGCTCTCGTACTTCGCGATCTGGTCGCTCAACCGCGACTGGGCGCCGGAGCGCGTGGCCGACTCGGGACACCAGACGCTCGTGCCCGCGCAGAACTTCCAGACGCGCGATGGCTGGATCGTCGTCTTCTGCAACAAGGACAAGTTCTGGGAGGCCTTGCTCGACGGGCTCGAGCTCGTCGAGGTCAAGACCGACCGTCGATTCGCGACCTTCGCCGATCGCCTGGCCAACAAGACGGCGCTGCTGGAGATCCTCAAGCCTCGGTTCGCGACGCGCACCACCAGCGAGTGGCTGGGGGCCTGTCCGGGAGCGTGCCGTGCGCGCCGGTCAACACGATGGAGCAGGCGCTCGACGAGGAACAGATCCGCGGGCGCGACATGATCCTCGAGGTCGCGCACCCGCGCTTCGGCGTCCTGCGTGAGGTGGCCTCGCCGATCAAGACGGAGGGCGCGGTCATCGCGCCGTCGCCCGCGCCCGCGCTCGGTGAGCACACCGACGCGCTCCTGCGCGAGCTCCTTCACTACCCGCCGGAGCGCATTGCTGCGCTGCGGGCCGGCGGTGTGCTCGGCGACGCCGTCACGCGGTCACCCGCGCCATAGTCAGCACCCGCCGCCTCGGCCACCCGGACCAAGTAGTACTCGACCATGTCCCGCGCGCTCCGCGCCAGCTCGAACCGCGGCTCCCATCCCAGCGCACGCAAGCGGCTGACGTCGGCGAAGTGGCGTTGCAATCCGCCGGCGCTCGTTGGGCGTTGACGGATCTCGACCGCACCCGAGAGCCCCGCGGCGCCGAGCACGGCATCGAGAAGCGAGCGGATCGACGATTCCCCGCCGGTCGCGACGTTGTAGACGCAGCCGGCGGCGCCGCGATCCGCGAGGGTGGACAGGCCGGCCACGACGTCGCGCACGTCGATCAGGTCGCGGGTCGCCGATAGATCGCCGACGTCGACCACGCGCGCGCGGCGCCCGTGGTGGATCTCCGCTGACTGGCGCGCGAACTGCGGTCCCGCGTGCCGGTCGTCCTCGCCGGCGCCGACGACGTTGAAGAGGCGGGCAACGGTCGTCGCGATACCGCGGCGTGCTGCCAGGGCGCGAGCGAGGTCTTCGGCGGTCAGCTTGCTCACCGAATAGAGATCGATCGGCCAGCACGCGCTCTCCTCGTCCAAGGGGGGCACGGCGCTGCCGTACACGCCGCCGCTCGAGCAGACGATGAGCCGCCGGATGCTGACGCCGGCATCCGCGATAGCTTCGATCAGCGTGCCCGTCCCCTCCACGTTGGTCCTGACGAGATCACCTGGCGCGTCGTCGCGCAGCGCAGAAGCCAGGTGGATCACGACGTGAGGCCGAAACGCGGCAAGCGCGCGGGCGAGCGGGCCGCGCGCGTTGAGGTCGATCGGCGCATAGCGGTACGCGGGGTGGCGGGCCGCCGGCTCGAGTTCGGCCGGCAGCGGCGCAGGCAGGCGCACGCCCGCCCAGCCGATCGAGTGCGAAAACGAATCGCGGCACTCTGGGGATCGTCCGATGCCGAAGACCTCGGCGTCCGGGCGCTCAGCCAGGAGATACGCCGTCAGGTACCGGCCGACGAAGCCCTGGGCCCCGGTGACGAAGAATCGCGTGCTCACCGAGCATCCATCCAGCGAATCGTTTCCTCGAGCCCGGCGCCGAGCGGCGTGCGCGCCCGCCAGCCGAGCAGCCGCTCGGCGCGGCGAGGATCGGCCACGAGCCGATCGACCCCGTCGCCGGCAGACACGAGCCCCGTGGATTTGCTGCGGACCGGGATGCGGCGGCCGCGCAGTCGCACGATCCGGCGCGCCATCTGAGCGACGCTGGTGCCCTGCCCCGTTCCCACGTTCAAGACCGTCAGCCGCGGGAGCTCCGCGGTGCACGCTCGGACGATCGCGTCCGCGACGTCGCCGACGTGGCAGAAATCTCGGATTGGCCGCAGATCGCGCAGGACGGTCGCTCGACCGCGGCGCGTCTGGCGGATGACCGTGCCGATCAGCGACTGGCTGGAGATGCCGGGACCATAGACCGCAAACGGACGCAGGATCACGCTGTCGAGCCCGAAGGCGCTCGAGAAAGCCTCGACGAGCTTCTCGGCGCCGACCTTGGCGGCAGCGTACGGCGAGCACGGCCGGAGCGAAGCGTCCTCGGCGACGCGCGCCGTGCCCGGGCGGCCGTACACCTCCGCCGACGAGATGTAGACCATGCGGCGGATGCCGTAGCGCCGGCACACCTCGAGCAGGGTCGCAGTACCCAGCACGTGCGTGCGGACGTAGTATCGCGACGCGCCGAACGATGCGGTCACCGACGCGGGCCCGGCCAGATGGACGACGGTGTCCACGTCGCGCGCCAGGGCTGCGATCGCGCCGAGATTGGTCACGTCGCATCGGACGCCGCGAACCTGGCGGGGGACGCTTCGGGGAGGCTCCCACGGCGCCGCCGTCAGCGCACAGACCTGAGCCCCGCGGCTCACCAGGCGCCGGATCAGCGCCGAGCCGATGAACCCGCACGCGCCCGTGACGAGGAGCCGCTGACCGCGGATCGACGGCACGCGGGCCATCACCGGCCGCGTGGAGCCTCGACGAGCCGGTGCGGAGTCAGGCCGCGCCGCGGGGCGGCGAGCTCGGCGAAGCATCGTTCGAGGGCGCGGGTCATCGTGGCGGGCTGATATCCCTGCCGATGGCGCTCGCGCGCCGCCGCGCCGAGCCGCGCGGCGAGGCCGCGATCCGCGAGCAGCTCGACCAGCGCGTTCGCCAGCGCCGTCGGGTCGTGCGGCGGAACCAGCAGGGCCGACTGGCGATGCGCGAGCATATCGGGGACACCGCCGACGGTCGTCGCGACGATCGGCTTGCCCAGCGACATGCCCTCGATGAGCGCGTTCGGCAGCGAGTCGTACGTCGACGCGTGGACCTGGACGTCGATCACGTTCCACACGTCGCCGATCGGACCGGGATAGCCGGCGAGCTTGATCGTGTTCGCCAGTCCGGCTTCGGCGATCGACCGCTTCAGCTGCTCGCCGTACGCGGCATCGCCCTTGGAGAACCCCACGAGCAGGAAGACCGTCGAGGGCGCACGGACGAGCACGCGACGCGCGGCCTGGAGCAGGTCCATGTGGCCCTTGTGCTGGGCCAGGGCCGCCACCTGCCCGATCACGCGAATGGCCGGGTCCGAGGGGATTCCGAGCTCGGCGCGGACTTCCTGCGCGCTCCGCGTGGGCCGAGGCGCCGACATGCCGTTGGGAATGACGCCGATCAGCGGGCGCCGCGGCCGCATCCACCGGGCGATATCCCGTCTCCGCGCGTCCGAGTCCGTGACGATCACGCTGGCCGAACCGAGGGCCAACCGGCCCGCCACGCTCCACAGCGGCGGCGGCGTCAGGGGCACGGGGCTGTAGACCGTCACGACGGTGGGCGTCCGGGTAAGGACACCGGCCGGGACGCCGACGAGAGCCGCCGGCTCGAGGTGGACGTCGATCACGTCGGCGGCCCACTCGCGGGCGACTCGGCCCAGCGCGAGAGCCTTGTGTAGGAGCCGCCGGCCCGCGCCGACGAGGCGGAGCCTGCCCTCGGAGGGGCGCCCGGGCAGGCGTGCGATCTCCTCGAGCGACGAGAGCTCCAGGCCGGCGGCGCGGTAGTGCGCGTGCATGGCCAACGACTCGACCCGCGACGGATCGGGCCGCTGGATCGTGACGACTCGATGCTCGAAGCGCGTGTGATCGATCGTAGTCGCGAGAGACAGGAGCCTGTTCTCGTCCCCGCCGAACCCCAGGTCGTCGATGACCGAGAGCACGCGGACGCGGCCCGTCATCCCGACCGCTCTGCCCACGCCAGCGCGCGCACGAGCGGCGAGCTCAGCGTGCCGGGTCGCTGTGAGCCTCCGCGGGTCACCCAGCGCAGGCTCGAGCCCTCGGCGGGCTGAGGCTCGCTGCCGGCGCGCGCCACGAAGACGTGATGCCGGATGAGGCGGCCGGTGGTCACGTCGAGATCGTCGAATGACGTCAAGAACTTCGGCGCCAGCCGGCTGCTCGGGAGCGTGTGCGCGAGCAGTCGACCCAGCGCGTCCGAGGGTGTCGCGCCGTCGCGGCGCAGCTCGTCCCCCGGGACGTCCCAGCTCCCGCGATAGCGAGCCGAACGAGCCGGGCGGTGCGCCAGCAGCGCGCGCGACGGTGACAACACCAGCAGCGCGACGACCTCGTCCGCCGACGCGTCGCCCCAGTGCTCGAACGAGTCTCTCTGCTCGGCGAGCAGTTGCTCGGCGCGTGCGCGCGTCGCCGCGTCGTTCACGTCGATCCACGGTGCGTCGTGCGGGAAGGCGCACACCTGCTCGCCGCGCGCGATCAGCGCGGTGACGAGATCCGGCACGTCCCAGCGGCGCCCGTCGTCGAGCAGCGCCACGGCCTTCGCGCCGAGCACGTACGTTCCGCTCGAGGCCGGGAAGCGTGTCACCGGCTTCTCGAGGTAGTCGGTGACCAGGCCGTCGACGACGCGCAGCTCGCCGCACGGCGCGCGCATCGTCTCGACGTGGGAGGCGATCGTCATCGCGGCGCCCACCGCCTCGTGAGCGGCGACCAGCTTTCCGAGCGGCAGGGCCGTGAGGTTGTCGACGTTGACCACGAGGAGCGATCGCCCGCTCGCTTCGAGCCCGGCGACGGCGCCGATCGTGCCCCGCGCCGACGTCTCTCGCAGGCACTCGAGCCGCGCCTTTACCGCGGTGGCGAGCGCTCGGGCGCGACCGAGCACCCAGCGCTCGACGTCGGGCTCGTGGGCGCTCACGGCGACCGCCACGTCGCGGAAGCCCTGCGCGAGCAAGGTGCAGAGGTTCCGCTCGAGCAGGGCGACGCCGAGAACAGGGACCAGCGCCTTGTGCACGGGCCCGGCGGTGGCCCGCATCCGCGCGGAGCGCCCGCCCGCCATGATGACGGCGAGGGTCATCGGGGCTCGGCCTTGACGCCGACTTCCACGACGACGATGCGCAGGTCGGCGTCGGAGACGTTCTTCAGGCCGTGCGTTCCACCCGGCTGATTCATGACGACGTCGCCCGGGCCCACGTCGAAGATCGCGCCGTCGAGCTCCATGCGCCCCCGACCCGACACGATCACGTAGAGCTCGTGGTTATCGTGCTCGTGCGTGTGGCCGCCGATCTCCGATCCGGCCGGGACGACGGTGAGGTCGACGAAGTGGCAGTGGCTCACCTCGCCGCCGCGGAACACCCGCGACGTGCGGATGCGGCCGTGCCCGCCGTGAGCGCTTTCGGAGCGAAAGCCCGGGTCGTCGAACGAGAAGCGCCGCCCCTTGCTCATCGGCCGCGCCCGCTCGAGGCCTGGGCGTGGAGCTCGTCCCGAAGCGCGGCGCCTCGCTCGCACGGTCGCGCGATGACGAAGAGCGTGGCGGGGCCGACCCGCGGCGCAAGACGCCCGGCGGTGTAGCGCCAGAACGACTCGGTGCGGTCGACGAGCCGGGTGAGGCTGACTCGCGCTCCACGGCCGCTGGCTCGCGCCCCGCCTCTCTCCATCGGCCCGTACGGCCTCGCCGGGCGCCGGAGCCGCCGGTAGCGGCGCGCGAGCAGGCGGGCGCCAGCGTGGACCAGGACGCCGGGGGCGAGGCCGAAGTACGCGGTCCGAGCCGGCTCGAGATCGGCGCGCGCGAGCAGCCGCTCGAGCGAGCGCGCGGAGAAGAGCCAGCGATGCTGCGGGTAGCCGATCGAGCCGATCATCGAGTACCACCAGGGAGCGATGTCGGCGAGCAATCCCACTTCGAACGCGAGGACGCCGTGCGGCGCGAGCAGCCCTTGCATCTTCTGCAGTGCCGCGACAGGGTCCTCGAAGTGGCTCAGCAGATCGCAGTGGTACACGATGTCGAACTGGGCGGGGCCGGGCCGGCACGACTCCAGACGGGCGCACTCGACGTGCGCGCCCAGACGCTCCGCTGCGCGCCGCGCGCGCCCCGGCTCGGGCTCGATCCCCGCGACGTCATAGCCGGCCGCCTGCGCCGCCGCGAGGAAGTGTCCCTCGCCGCAGCCGATCTCGAGGAGCCGCCCGCCCGGGTGATATCGCTTGATCCAGCGCACGCGCCGCCGAGCCGCCGCCGCGTAGTAGCTGTCTGGATGGTTGTCGATCGTCGGATCGATGGCGTCGCGCGCCGGCGGCGTCGTGTAGACCGTGCCGCAGCGGCAGGCGCGGCCCTCGTAGCCGTTCTCGCGCCAGACGACGCGGGCGGACACGCCGCCGCACACGACGCAGCGCAAGGGCTTGTTGTTCACGGCCATTCAGTCGACCCGCTCGATGCGGCCGCTCTCGAGCGAGCGCCGGATGGCGTCGACCGTTCGCTGCGTTCGGAGCGCGTCCGCGAAATCGACGAGGATCGGCGTCGCGGAGTCTTTCCGCATCGCGTCGAAGAACGCCGCGACCTCCACGTCGAAGATCTCGTTTCGGTCCTGCTCCCCCTCCGGAAAGAGGCGGCCGTCCTGGCCCCGAAGCCGAAAGTCCCAGCCCTCGAGGGACACGCGCGCCTCCTCGGTGAACACGTAGAGATCGATCGCCTTCTGGCGCGCCTGGCACGTGTAGAGGACCGTGCCGAGCACGTCGCGGTCGAATCTCAGGCTCACCGCCGCGGTCTCGGGCGCGCCGTGCGCACCGGGAGGCCCGGCCGTCATCGCGTGAACCTCGCGAACGTCGCCGACCAGGTACCGCGCGAGGTCCACCAGATGAGTCGCCTGCTCGTTGACGGGGCCGCCGGAGAGATCCTCGCGATCCCACCAGGGCACGCCATAGCGCGCGCCGGCCCAGTTGGCCGAGAGCCCGAGGACGGTCCCGCGGCCGAGCGCATCCCGCGCCGCCTGGACGGACGGGCGATAGCGATTCATGTAGCCGACGGCCGTGAGCACCGGGTTGCGCCGGAGCGCGTCGAGGATCGTGGCGCCCTGCTCCGCGGAGCGACCGATCGGCTTTTCGACGAACACCGCCACACCGGCCTCGATCGCCTGGACCTCGATCGGGCCGCGCACGTTCGGCGGCGTGCAGACGAACACGGCGTCGATCGAAGCCAGGCTCAAGTCGCGCCAGTCGGCGAGGGCCTGGCTGTCCGAGGCGAGTGCCGCCACCTCGCGCGCGCGAGCGACGTCGGGATCGCACACGGCGACGAGCCGGGCGCCGAGTCCGAGCGCCGCCCGCGCCCGCTGCCGACCCATCCGCCCGCATCCGATCACGGCTACGCGAATGTCCATGCTGCCTCGCTCTCCTGCCGCGCATCGCGGCACAACGCGCGCGCCAGCGGCGTCGCATCGACGCCCCCGAGGAGCGGATCCGCTTCCAGCGCCGCCAGCACATTTTCGAGATCGGGTTCGGCAACCGCACGCAACACTGCTCGCTCGTGGCGCGTGAAGCGCTCGACCCACGCCGTGACCCGGCCGTTAGGCGGCGGCCCCGCCACCGGCACGATCGCGGCCGCGCAGACGTCCGCCGGCACCTCGACGACCACGCCGTCGGCTCGCGGCAAATTCACCACGAGGCGCCGGGGTCTGGCCGAGGTCATCGCGACGATCGCCGGAACGACGGCGGCGGGATACCAGCTGAGATCGCGGCCGGTGAGGCTCGCGGGCGTCCCGGCAGGCGAATCCTCGAGCTCGCGGAAGACCTCTGCGCCAAGCCTCGTGAGAAACGCGGCCCGGCGGATGGGCGGCCGGCGCTCGCCTCGAAGCAGATCGAAGTACTTCAGCGGCAGCGCGCCGAGCTCGTCGATCACGCCGCCGGGAATGCCGCCGATCGTCCCGTCACCGAGTTGCGACACCAGTCGCGGCAGCTGATCCTGCCCGTCGACCGAGAGATGGTGGACGAACCCGCGGTGGTTCAGGCCGTCGTAGGCCCAGTCGAGCGCGGCGACGGGCACGCCGAGCACGCGCGCCGCCTGCTGAGCTGTGACGAGCGGCAGCTCACAGATCCCGACGCACTGCACGCTCGCCGCGAGGATGGCCGTCGACACGCTGAGTGGATTGACGAGGTTGATGACACGCGCACCCGGACACGTCCTGGCCATCACGCGGCCGAGCCGGGTCAGCGCCGGGGCGATTCTGAGGGCACACCGGAGCGCAGCCGGGCCGAGCGTCTCGTCGGCGGCGACTCCGAACGCTTCCGCGAGCTCCTCGTCGTCCGCGCGCCCGCGCAGGCCGCCGAACCGGATCTGGTTCACCACGAGCGTCGCGCCCTCCAGCGCCCGCGTGAGGTCGAGCGTGCCGCGAACGTCGACCCCAAGCCCCGCGAGGCCGGCGCGCGCATAGCGCTCGACCGCCCGCAGGCGACCGGCGTCTCGGCCGTGCAGGATCACGTTCTCCAGCGACGGCGGCCCTCCGGCGGCCGCGAGCGCGTCGATCAGCCCGACCGTCCACGGGCTGCTGCCGCCGAGGATCGTCAGGCGGCTCGTCATCGGCCCCGGAAGAACCCTCGAACGCTGTCGGCGACGTGGTCGATCTCGTCGAGGGTGAGGTCGGGACGGATCGGAAGGCACAGGAGCTCGGCGGCGAGCTTTTCGGCGACCGGGAAGTCTCCCTTGCGCCATCCCATATCCGCGAATGCCGGCTGCAGGTGGATCGGCGTCGGATAGCGGACGACGGCATCGACACCGGCGGCGCGAACGTGGCGGAGCAGGTCGTCGCGGCGGTCCGTTCGGATTTGGAAGAGATGGTAGACGTGCTCCTGGCCGGGCTCGACACGCTGAAATGCGAGCGGCAGGTCGGCGAGACGCTCGCGGTATGCGGCGGCGATCTCGCGGCGCCTGACGCTCCACTCGGCCACCTTGGGCAGCTTGTGGTGCAGGACCGCGGCCTGGATCGCGTCGAGCTTGCTGTTGAGCCCGACGACGACGTGATGGTTCTGGCCGTCCTGCCCGAGCTCCCGGAGCTGCCGCACCGCGCGGTCGACGCCGTCGTCGTTGGTCGTGATGGCGCCGCCGTCACCGGCGGCCGCCAGGTTCTTGCTCGGATGGAAGCTGAAGCACGCGGCCGCACCGAGACTGCCGACCGGCCGGCCGTCGATCCGCGCGCCGACGGCTTGTGCCGCGTCTTCGACGATCGCGATACATCCGTCACGCGCGTGGGCGAGGATCGCGCGCATCGGCGCGGGCAGCCCGTAGAGGTGCACCGGAATGATCGCGCGCGTCCGCGGCGTGATCGCCTCCGGCAGCTGTCGCGCGTCGAACGAAAAGGCCAGCTCGTCCGCGTCGACCAGGACGGGGCGCGCGCCGCAGAGGCGGATCGCCGCCACGGTCGCGTGGAAGGTGTTGGCCTGCGTGATGACCTCGTCGCCTTCGGTCACGCCGCAGGCCCGGAGCGCGATGATCAGCGCATCCGTCCCCGTGTTCACGCCGCGCGCGTGCCGGGCGCCCACGAACGCCGCGAAGTCCGACTCGAACGCCTCGACCTCGGCGGTCAAGACGTAGCGGCCCGCGAGCAGCATGTCGCGGATCTTGGCCATGAGGGTGCTCGGGTCGTCGCCGAGCTGCTGACGGTAGTTGTAGCGCGAGACCTGTGTCGTCACCATGTCACCCCAGGAGGGCGGCGCAGCGCCCGGCGCCGAGCAGCCCCGCATCGTCGTCGTTGATGCCGAGCTCCAGCATCGCGTTCCAGTCCGTGTCGAGGTTCCAGGCACTCTCCGCCATCGCGTCGACCAGCTCTCGCCGGTAGCGCTCGCCGAGAGCGAGCGCGAAGCCGCCGATCACGACGAACCGCTCGACGCCGACGCCGAGGTGTAGCCCAGCCAGCGCTTGACCGAGCGGTCGGGCGGCGTCCCGGATCAGCGCCAGCGTCCAGTCGTCGCCCGCGTGGTAGGCCGCGACGAGCGCGCGGGTGTCGAGCGCCTCGGGATCGCCCGCGCTCGCGTCGGCCAGCAGCGAGCGACGGAACGGCCCCGGATCCCTGAGCGCCTGCCGGCGTGCGCGTGCCAGCACTCCGCGCGCCGAGGCCACGGCCGCGAGATGGCCGGGGGCCCCGCAGTCGCAGATGGGTGCGTCGGCCGAGAAGTCGACGCGCAGGTGTCCGATCTCGCCTCCGCGCCCGCCACGCCCGATCAGGGGCCGGCCGTCGACGAACAGCTTGTGACCGATTCCGGAGCTGATCGTGACGACGCAGAAGTCTTCGCGCGCGTTGCGAAGGTATCGATACCCTGCGGCGGTCAGGTCGTTCAGCACGATGACCCGGGCGTCGGGCCAGCGGCGCGTCAGATCGTTGCGAAGCGGCAATCCCGCGCGCAGCCGCGCGCCGAACACCGTCGGCGCGGCGAGCGCGTTGCCGGCCGGATCGATCGGCCCGGGGAACGCCAACGAGACGACCGGCGGGCGGGCATTCGGGAACACGCGCCGGCCCAGATCTTCGAGCTCTTCGAAGACGCGCGCGTAGATCCGCTCGGGCGAAGCGACCGCGGCGGCGCCGTTCGGCGTCGCCCGGCGCTCGACTCGGGACAGGAGGTCCTGGCTTGGATCGTAGCGGCCGGCCCTCATGGTGGTGCCGCCGAGGTCGAAGACGAGGCAGTGCTCAAGCATGGGCTCTCATGGCGTGAGCGGGCTCGACGTCGCCGAGATCGCTCTCGAGGGTTTCGAGTGCGTCGAGCGCGGCGGCGAGCGCCGCGGCCGAGCACTCTCGGGAGTCCTCGACGAACGCCGCCCGGCCGATGGACGTCGGCAGCACGAGGTGCCGGCGGTGGCGACGAGCCTCGTCGAGCGCGTCGAGGCACAGGCGCTGCGTCAGCACCCGTGAGCGCACCCGGAGCCCGCACCTGGCCAGAGTGCGAACGATCCGCACGCATTCGGCTTCCGGGAGCCAGCCCATCACGGCGGCGAGCGCCGCGCTGAGCGCCACGTCGATCGCGACGGCCTCGCCGTGCGACGTCTCGAATCCGGTGGCCGACTCGATCAGCGGGCTGAAGGTGTGCCCCATGTCGACGAACCGCTTGTGGGTCACGTTCTCGTAGAGGTTCGGCTCGAGCTCGTCGAGCATCGCCGCGGCGGCGCGCCACAGCGCCTCGAGCGCCGCGGCGCGCGGTGCCTGGAATCCAGAGGCGATGAGGCGGGGCGCCTCGGCTTCGATCAGCTCGAAGAGCCGCGCGTCGCGCACGAGCGCGATCTTGACCATCTCGGCCAGGCCCGCCCGCAGGTGGCGCGCGGGAAGCGTGCGCAGGCTCGCGGGATCGATGAGCGTGGCCTCGGGCGGATGAAAACAGCCGATGTAGCTCTTGTGCCCGAGGTAGTTCACGGCGCCCTTCGCGCCGAGCCCGGCGTCGATCTGGCCGATGAGCGTCGTCGGAACGCGGATGCAGCCGATGCCGCGGCGGATCGAGGACGCCGCGACGGTCGCGATATCCATGCAGACGCCGCCGCCGAGGGCGATGAGCGCGCCCGAGCGGTCGAGCCGATGGCGGAGCGCGGCGCGGCACACACGCATCACCTGCATCGGGGTCTTCGTGCGCTCGCTGCACTCGAGCACCAGCGTGTCGAGCGTGAAACCGGCCTGACGGAAGCTGTCGATGGCCCGCGGCCCGTAGAGCTTCATCACCGTCGGCGTCGTCACCAGGAGGGCGGCGCGAGGCGCGAGTGCGACGGGGAGCGCACGTGTGGAGGCGGGTTCCAGAAGCCCTCTGGACACGACGACGTCGTACGAAGAGGTCAGGCTTGTCGCGAGGCGGCGTCGATGAAGCTCGCCGCCTGGGACATCGTTGAGCGTCGATCTCTCGACCACGACGTCACCTGCCCTTGGGAGTTCAGACTAAGCAGGAAAGACCGAGAGGCCTATCGGGCAAGCTCCTGATTTGCACAGGGAGAGTCATGGAGCGGCGTGTCCGGGTCGCACTCGCCGCGCGAGACGGAGCAGTCGCTCCTTGTCGGAACGATCGAGCAAGCCGCAGCACCAGGCGATCGCCGCGTAGGCCATGAGATACGTCCCGGTCGTCAGCACGAGCTTCTCGAGGCTCGAGCTCGACAGGGTCCCGACTGCGATCGCCGGAACGGCGGCTGCGGCGGCGGCCAGCACGATCCCTGCGTAGCTTCGCCACGGGAGGACTCGGGACAGCGGGCTCCCCGTTCGCTTCGCCAGGCGCCGGAGCAGCAGCGATTTTCCGACCAGCATCGCGGCGAGCGCGACGAGCACCGCGCCCGGGAGCCCGAAGACCGCGAGGAACGGAATCGTGAAGACGGCCACGAGCAGGAGCTTGGCGAAGGTCTGCAGCGCCAAGACGTGCGTGTCGTCGAGCACCCGCAGCGGCCCGTGCGCGGGAACGGCGGCGAGGAGCAGCACCAGGAGCCAGATCCGGAAGACCGGGACACTCGCGGCATAGACGTCGGTGAAGAGCACGGTGATGAGATCGTGCGCGGCGATCCCGAGCACGCACAGCAGCGGAACGAGGAGCAGCGCCAGCTTGCGGGTCGTCTCGCGCCAGATGGGCATGATGGCCGCCGGCGCGTCCGGCGCCATCCGCTCGCGCATGCGCACCATCATGACGTTGCACGCGGAGCCCGCGACCAGATCGACCAGCGGGATCTGCAGGCAGCCGATCGAGTAGACAGCGAACGTCGCCGGATCGAAGCGGCCGGCGACGACATAGGAGTGGAAGTTCGCCTGGGCGATCTCGAGGGCTGCCGCCAGCTGTAGCGGCAGTGCGTAGCGAAGCTGCCGACCAAGGTACGGCGGATCCGCGCGAAGCTCGGCGCCGAGCTCGCGCCGGCAGGAGATCCAGGCCGCGGCGGTGCGGACCGCGGCGAACAGGATGGCGCCCGCGAACAGGGCGTCGAGACGGCGCCACACCAGGGCCGGAAGCAGCATCGCGAGCGCGCGTCCGATGTCGGAGAGCGCGTAGGCGACCGAGGCCGCGGTGTGCCGTCCGCGCGAGATCAGCACGATCTCGAGCGGAGCCGACACCAGCATGAGCGCCAGGTAGCCGCCCACCAGCGCGAGCAACCCCTGCAGCGCAGGATTGTCGAGCGCGGCCGCGAGGGGACTCTGGACGAGCGTCAAGGTCACGGCGACGACCGCGCCCGTGGCGGCCAGAGTCAGCATCGCGTTGCCCGCATAGGCGCCCGCGCGCCTGGGGTCTGACGGGATGAAGTAGAAGAGGCTTTCCGCCATTCCGAGCTGCGCGACGCCGTAGACCGTCGTGAAGATCAGCAGGAGCTGCCGATAGGTCCCGAAGGCGTCGGGCGGCAGGATGCGGGCCAGAACGAGCGGAACGACGAAGGTGACCGCAACGGCAACACCGCGCCCGCCGATCAGCAGCAGCGTGGGCCCGAAGATCGAGCCCTCGCGCCGAACAGCCGACACGGACTCCCGGGCTACCGGCGCGAGCTCGGTCATCGCAGGGACTCGTCCTTCTGATTACCGTCACACGCCGGCCGGGGAGGGCTCCATAGAGGCGAACCACGCGATCGGCATCGGGCGAAGCCCTGCGCGGGACACGGAGAAGCCGAGGTGGCTATACTCCCCGGTGACCGCGGCCCGGGCCGCGGAAGCTGGCTGGAGGACCGGAGTAGCCTAGAGCATGGTCGAGAGGTCAACACCCGAGTCCGATATCGCGGAGGTCGACCAGGAAGCGGTCGCCCCGCCCTGGATGACCATCCTCCACAACTGCGACTGCCACACCTTCGAGCAGGTCGTGAAGCAGCTTCAGAAGGCGATCGCCTGCAGCGAGGCCAAGGGCTGGGAGCTGGCCTGGCAAGTCCACAACACCGGCAAGGCGGTCGTCAAGGTGGGCGCCGAGACCGAATGCGTCCGCGTCGGCAACATCCTCGCGTCGATCGGGCTGATCGTGACCGTCGTGCAGTCGTGAGCGGCGACGCGTCCCTTACCTATCGCCGGGTCGCGCTGTGGGGCTCGCTCGCCGCCAAGCTCGTCGGGGCGTGGGGGCTCTCGTGGGACATCCAGTGGCACATGACGATCGGGCGCGACTCGTTCTGGATCGCGCCGCACTTGATGATCTACTCGAGCGTCGTCGTGGGCCTGCTCTTCGCCTGGGGCGTTCTCGCCTACGAGTGGCGCCGGGGCATCCCGAGCACTCGCGGCTTTCTGCTCTCGGGCCTGGGCCTCGTGCTGGTCGTGCTGGCGGCGCCGATCGACGATCTGTGGCATCGGCTGTTCGGGCTCGACGTGACGCTCTGGAGCCCTCCGCACCTGCTCGCGCTGTTCGGCTCGGCGGTCAGCACGCTTGGTTGTCTCCTCATCGCGGTCGAGGTGTATCCGCTCCGCAGCTGGACGGGCCGCGCCGCGCTCCTTTTGGCCGGCGCCCAGCTCTACGGCGGCATCCGCGTCACCTTGGACCCGTCGTGGATCCTCGCCTATACTTACGCAGGCGTGCTGTTCCACACGTTCGCGATCCTGGCGGCGCTGCTCTTGCCGCTGGCCCTCGTGACCGCGGCGCGACTCTCGGCGCTGCGCTGGGCACCTGTGCTCGCGGTGATCGTCTCGTTCGGGATCGGGCTCAGCAGCCAGCAGGTGGCGCGGGCGGGCTTCGAGATCCTTCAGCCTGTGTCGTATCTCGGTGAAGAGATCGCGCGGGACTCTGGCTCGCACGTGGCTCTCGGGCGTGAGATCGCGGAGAAGAACCACGCGGTGCCGCCGCCATCGTGGGCGCTGCGCCTGGCGCTGCCGCTGGCGCCGGCGGTGGTGATGGCGCTCGCCGATCCGCGCCGGCGGCCGCGCGCGGCGTCGATCGCCTATGGCGTGGTGGTATTCGCGGCGTACACCTGGTTTCTGTCGACGTTGCCGGCGTACGCGCCGCTGATGCCGACGGCTCTCGAGGGCGCGACCGCGCTGGCGCTGGCGGTTCTCGCCGGCGCGGCGGGCGGCGGCGGCGCCGCCTGGCTCGCCGACCGGCTGCTCGGCGGCGCGCCCCGGCCGCGCGTGGCGGCCGAGGGCTCGGTGGCCGGCGCTACATCACCGGGCCGATGATCCAGGGCGCGAACTCCTCCTCGCCGACGCCCGAGAGCTCGCTCTTCGAGCGCTTGCCCGAAGCCACCGCGATCACCTCGTCGAAGATCTGACGACCGACCGTCGCGATCGGCGTGCCCTCGAGGACGACGCCGCAGTTGATGTCCATGTCGTCGACCATGTGGCGGTACATCAGCGAGTTGGTCGCGAGCTTGATCGAGGGCACGGGCTTGCAGCCGAACACCGAGCCGCGGCCCGTGGTGAAGCAGATCATGTTGCAGCCGCCGGCGACCAGCCCGGTGATCGACACCGGATCGTGGCCGGGCGTGTCCATGAACACGAAGCCGCGCGTGGTGATGGGCTCGCCGTAGAGGAATACGTCCATCATCGGCGTGGTCCCGCCCTTGGTGACGCCGCCGAGCGACTTCTCGAACACCGTGGTGATCCCGCCGGCCTTGTTACCGGGCGCAGGATTGTTGTCCATCGCCTCGATGCCGCGGCAGTACCACTCCCACCACTTGTAGCGATCGATCAGCTTCTTGGCGACGCCCTCGTTGATCGCGCGCCGGATCAGGAGATGCTCGGCGCCGTAGATCTCCGGAGTCTCGGCGAGCACGCCGGTGCCGCCGTAGCGCACGAGCTCGTCGACCGCCCAGCCGAGCGCCGGGTTGGCGGTCATCCCGGAGTTCGCGTCGGAGCCCCCGCAATTGGTGGCCAGCACGAGCTCGGAGATCGGTTGCGGCGTGCGCTTCGCGTCGTTGGCAAACGGCAGGAGCTTGGCGACTTCCTGAGCCGCGCGGTCGACCGTCTTGCGAATGCCGCCGACCTCCTGGATGTTGACCACGGTGGGCTTGCGCTCGGGATGACCGGGCGCCGCCATGCGCTGGCGGTCGACCATGACCGCCGCCTGGTTCGTCTCGCAGCCGAGCCCAACCAGGATGTACGCGGCCACGTTCGGATGCTTCGCGTAGCCCGCCAGCACGCGCTGGAGCGCCATGTGGTCCTCGCCGAAGAGCTTGGTGCCGCACCCGGACTTGTGCGTGATCGCCAGGACGCCGTCGATGTTCGGGTAGTCCTTCTGCACGTCGCGGAAGCGATCCTTGACGAACTGGCTGACGCTCGCCGAGCAGTTCACACCCGAGATGATCGCGACGTAGTTGCGCGTGCCGACGCGGCCGTCGTCGCGCTTGTAGCCGTCGAAGGTGCGCATCTGCTCGGGCGGGTAGAAGTCGACCGGGCGCACGTCAACGCCCACCTCGTAGCGGTCGGCGCTCAGGTCGCCGATGCCGAGGTTCTGTGTGTGGACGTGGTCGCCGACGGCGATGTCGCGGGTGGCGAAGCCGATCACCTGGCCGTAGCGGCGTACCGGCGAGCCCGTGGCGACGGGGCGGCGTGCGACTTTGTGCCCCGGCTTGATGTCCTGCCGTACCTCGATGCGCGTCGGGCCGTCTTCGAGGATCGTGCCGACCGCCAGCTCGGCCTTCGCGACCGCCACATCGTCTTCGGACCGCAGGACGACCGCCTTCTGCGTGAGCGCGTATGTCGCCATGGATGCCTCCCGGCGGCCACTATACCGGATCAGGACCAGAACCGATCCTCGTGCTGCTCGTCGCCCTGATACTCGCAGAACGCGACCGCCTTGCCGTTCCGGAGGCGCCACACGTGCACCTCCGGAAAGGACGCAGCCACGCCGTTGCGCCGCGCCTTCACCGTGGTGAGCGCCACCACCAGATCGCCGTCGGCGAGCACGTTGTGGACGTCGATGCTGAAGGCGCCGCCCGAAAGGTCGAGGGTGCGCTTGAAGAATCCGCCGATCTGGTCGTGGCCGGTGAAGTCACCCGAGAGCGGGCTATGGCCGGGCACGTGCCACGTGATCGCCGGGTCGAAGACGGCGAACACCGCGGGGATGTTGCCTTGCGTGAAGTCCTGGTACGCCTTGCGGATAATCGACGCGTTCGGCTGGTCCATCGTCCTTCTCCTTCCGATCACATCCCGATCACATCCCGATCACATCAGGCGTGACTCTGCCCGACGACGCTACGTCGCCGGCGCCCGTTCGACGTGCGGTATTTCGAGCCCGTTTACGCCGAGCTCGGTCTCTGGATCCGCAGCACCACCGGCGGCTCCGTCTCGAGCTGGATCGTGGTGTGATCGATGCCGAAGCGCGCGTGAAGGACCGCGTGGAGCGTTTCGAGCAGGCGCTCGCTGTCGCGGACGTCGTCGACCACGACGTGGGCGCTCATCGCCTCGCGCTCGGACGTGAGCGTCCACACGTGCAGGTCGTGGACGCGGCGCACGCCCGCCACCGAGCAGATCGCGTCCTCGATCTCGGCGAGGTTCAGGTGCGCCGGCGTGCCCTCGAGCAGGACGTTGACCGCCTGACGCAAGAGCCCCCACGTGCGCGGCACGATGACGAGCGCGATCGCGCCGCTGACCAGCGGGTCGGCCTGGGTCCAGCCCGTCAGCACGACGACGACCGCCGCGATCACCACGCCGAGCGAGCTGAGCGCGTCGCCGAGCACTTCGAGGTACGCGGCGCGGACGTTGAGGCTGCCCTCGGCCGCGCCGTGGAGCAGGCCGGCGCACGCGAGATTCACCACGAGGCCGACCACGGCGACGCCGAGCATAGGGCCGCCCAGAATCGCCGGCGGCGTCAGGAACCGCCGGTAGGTCTCGACGAGGATCCCGCCGGCCACCACGAGCAGCACGAGGGCGTTGATGAGCGCGGCGAGGATCTCGGCGCGGTAGTAGCCGTAGGTCTTGGCCGGCGTCGGCGGTCGCCCGGCGATCCAGATCGCGAACAGCGCCAGCGCCAGGCCCCCGGCGTCGGCAAGCATGTGCCCGGCGTCGGCGAGGAGCGCGAGACTTCCCGACCACAGCGAGCCGACGACCTCGACGACCAGGAACCCACACGTGAGCGCCAGGGTTGCCGTGAGCCGGCCGCGCGAGCGCGCCGCGGCCGTCTGGCGGTGTGCGTGCGCGTCCATCGTGCGGATCGTAACAGGTTCCCGCTCCAACGGCCGTTAACTACAGCGCTGGGCGCGGCGGCTCGTCCGTCCCTTCGACCTTCGCGCGCTCGAATTCCCACGCGGCGAAGCAGCGATAGTGCAAGTCGCACCAACACCCGGTCCGCCGAAGGTGCGATCCGGCTTCTTGGTGGGCCGTCGACCAGTGCGGATCGCTTCTCGCGCCTTCTCGCGTAGCGAGGTGCTGTCGCGCAAGCCGCGTTCCTCTCCGCGGAATTCTGCTCATCGAGAGATGCCTGTCAATACATGAATTCCGAAACATAGTTCTCGATACCTTCGGAACGGGTCCCGGCGCCGGATCGCGCCGTCACTCGTGATCGTCGATGTCGGTCTTGGTGAAGCCGATGAAGAGCAAGACGGTGTACTTGTCGAACTTGGCGCGGCCGGTCGAGATGGGCGTAGCGTTGACGATCTCTTCCGTCTGGCCGTCGAATTCGTAAAGCCGGAGCTCGGCGACACCATGACTGCGCTGCCACTTGAATATCGCGATCTCGGGGACCGGGATATTGACAACCGGCGCCTGGAACGCCGGAATTCCGAACAGCGCCAGGTCGTTGTCGGTGCCGAGCACGCCGGCGAACGCCTTGACCTTGAGATCGGGCGCGGCCGGCACGACGCGCGCCCCGTGCGCCTTGAGCCAGGAGACGATGAATTCCTTGACCAGCGCTTCAGGACCGGCGTGCTGAAAGACCTCGACTGTGACGGTCTGGCTCTTGAGACGCTCGATGTCCAGCTTGGCCAGCGCGCGCTCGAGCGAGCGCATCATGAGCTGCTGGGTCACGCCGGACGGCTGCGTCGCCGGCGGGACGGGCGAGAGCGCGCAGCCCGTCAGGACGAGACCGATGAATACGACGACGAGATGCCGGAGGGGCTCGAAGCGAATCATCGCCGATATCTAGAAGTCTACGACCGCCTGCTAGAATTCTCATATGCACCACGATCGCTCCATCGTCCTGCGCGGCCGGAAATTCCACTACACGGAGTGGGGCGCGCCGACGGCGCCGCCCCTCGTGATGCTCCACGGCGTCACCGGTCACGCGCGCACCTGGGACGATGAGGCCGCGGCGCTGGCCCCGCGCTATCGCGTGCTCGCGCTCGACCAGCGCGGCCACGGCGATTCCGAGGCGCCCCCCGACTGCGACTACACCGTCGAGGCGATGTGCGGCGATCTCGCCGCGTTCGTCGACGCACTCGACCTGCCGCGCGTCTCGATGGTCGGTCTTTCGATGGGCGGTCGCGTCGCGATCGCGTTCGCGGGACAGGCCCCACGGCGCGTCGATCGTCTCTTGATCGTCGACATCGGGCCCGACATCGCGCCGGCCGGGCTGGTCCGCGTCGGGACGCTCATGGCGAAATCCCCCGAGCTCTTCCCGAGCCTCGAGCACGCGCTCGCGTTCCAGCGGGTGACCAACCCGCTCTACACCGAGGCGATGCTGCTCCATCGCGTGCAGCACGGCACGAAGCCCGTCGAGGGTGGTCTCACCTGGAAATACGATCGCGGGCTGCGCGAAGCCGTGCGCTCGGGCTCGTGGCGCGATCCGATCGACCTCTGGCCGCTCTGGCGCGCCATCGCCTGCCCGATTCTCGTGGTGCGCGGCGGCGACTCCGACGTGCTCTCGGTGGAGATCGCCAAGCGCATGGTCGACGAGAACGCGAACACGCGGCTGATCGAGGTACCCGGCGCCGGCCATACGGTGCCCGGCGACCAGCCGGCGGTCTTCCGCCGCCTGCTGGACGAGTTCTTGTCCTAGCGCTCGCGGAGCTTGCGCGCAGCCTCGGCCCGCATCTGCTGCATGGCGCGCGTCTCCTGGTCAGAGTAGCGCTCCTCGGTCCACGGGTCGGCGTGCATGTGGTAGCCGTTCTGCTCCCAGAATCCGGGCGGGTTGACCTCGAGGAACTCGAGCGCGCGGAGCCATTTCGAGCTCTTCCAGAAGTAGAGCTTGGGCATGACCAGTCGCATGGGTCCGCCGTGATCGGACTCGAGGTCGCGGCCGTTGTGCCTGAGGGCCAGGATCACGTCGTCCTGCACGAGGTCATGGAGCGCGGTGTTGGTCGTGTAGTCGGGATCGGCGTGCTGCAGAACGAACTTGGCCTCCGGCAAGGGCTTCACGCGGTCGACGATCTCGCGGATCGAGACACCCTCCCACACGTTGTCGAGCTTCGACCACCGGGTCACGCAGTGGATGTCCGAGGTGATCGTGACCCGCGGCAGCGCCGCGAACTCCGCCCACGTCCACGTCATCTCGTGCTCGACCAGGCCGTGGCAGCGGAACGTCCAGCGGGCCGGATCGAAGCGCGGCGTACGACCGTAGGTCAGGACCGGCCACTTCGCGGTCAGGATCTGCCCCGGCGGGACGCGCGCGGCGAGCGCGGGATCGACCTTTGGCGCCATGCCGCTCACTATACAACGCGTCCAGAACCTTTCTGACCGGCGGAGTGGCGCCGTATAATCGACTTCAGTCGGCGCCTGGCGGGGCCCAGCGCCGCACGAAAGGATCGGCCCGAGGATGAACGGGGAACGCAAGCTGGCGATGTTCATCGACTTCGAGAACATCGCCCGCGGGGTCAAGGAAGCGCAGTACAAGCAGTTCGAGCTCAAGCTGGTTCTCGAGCGTCTCCTGGAGAAGGGCAAGATCATCGTCCGGCGCGCCTACGCCGACTGGAACCGGTTCACCGAATACAAGCGGCCGTTCCACGAGTGGGCGATCGAGCTGATCGACGTCCCGCAATCGCGCTACAGCGGCAAGAACTCGGCCGACATCCGCATGGTCGTCGACGCGCTGGATCTCGCCTACGGCAAGACGCACATCGACTCCTTCGCGCTGGTCTCGGGCGATTCGGACTTCTCGCCGCTCGTCTCCAAGCTGCGCGAGAACGACCGGTACGTGATCGGTCTCGGCGTCAAGTCGTCCTCGTCGGACCTGCTGGTCGCCAACTGCGACGAGTTCATCTTCTACGAGGACCTGATCCGCGACACGAAGAAGACCACCCTGCTGCGCGGGATGCCCGAGAAGAAGGCCGAGGCGATGGCCCAGCTCATCGACGCCATCCAGGCCCTGCAGCGCGAGAACAAGGAGACGCTCTGGGGCTCGATGGTCAAGCAGACGATGATCCGCAAGAACCCCGCCTTCAACGAGACGTACTACGGCTTCCCGACCTTCTCCAAGCTCCTCGAGGACGCGGCCAAGCAGAAGATCGTCACGCTCGAGCGCGACGAGAAGAGCGGCACGTACGTCATCACGGCCCTGAGCGAGGAAGGCGGCCGCGCCGCTTAGCCGGCGGCTGAAACCGGCCCATCTGCTTCGTTGGCGCCCTCGGCGGCACGCTCACCGTACTCGAAGTACGGCTCGCATGCCGCCTTCGAGCGCCGCCTCGCATCTGGACCGGTTTGAGCCGCCTGACAGATTCTGCGAATTGCTAGAGGCGGCTCACGCGACCGCTGTCGCCGACGAAGACCGTCAGCGCCCAGCTCACCACCGAGATCAGCAGCGCGCCGAGGAACGCCGCCCGAAAGCCCTGGATGTCGAACCCCGGCACGAACACCGACGTCAGCCACAGACAGAACGCGTTGAGCACGAACAGGAACAGTCCGAGCGTCACGAGCGTCAGCGGCAGGGTGATCAGCTTCAGGATCGGCCGCACGATCGCGTTGACGAGCGCCAGGACGAGGCCGGCCAGCAGCGCGGGCCAGAGCGGCTTGCCCTGGAGCGTGATGCCCGGGACCACCTGCGCCGCCAGGTAGATCATGGCGGCGTTCACGATACTGCGCGCGATGAAGCCGAGCAGAGGCTAGCCGCCGAACGGCGCGAAGAGCCGATCGATCGACAGGGCGCCGGCGCCGCCGATGAGGACCGAGAGCGCCATCGCGGTCAGCGCCAGGTTGTACTCGTAGCCGTGACCCCGGCCGGGCGTCATGTAGAAGTTCAGGAAGAAGCCGTTCTTGCCGTGCACCTTCGCGATCGCCGTCAGCATCACGACGATCACGCCCACGGCCGCCGGGCGGGCCAGGAAGCCGGCGACCAGCGCGAGCCCGCCGAAACACTCGACGCACGCGGCGAGCACCGCCGCGGCGGGCGGAATATTCATCTGCTTGAAGCCGCCGATGGTCGCCGACAGGCCGGGCCCGCCGAACCAGCCGAACAGCTTCTGCGATCCGTGGGCGAAGAAGATCACGCCCAGCACGAGCCGAACGACCAGGTGGGACCACGACGCATAGGTGCCGAACACCAGATCGATCACGTCTTGCATAGGCCCTCCTGACCGTTGCGATGGGCACGGCCGCATCGTATTCTCGATCCGTGAAGTGCCTCTCGCGCAGCTCCGCGCGGTCGTCGCGAGTGTACTACAGCCCGATCGCGGCGCTGCTCGCGCTGCTCGTCGTGACGGCCTCGATTGGGGCGCCGCGCGCGCTCGCGCAGATCGAGCTCAGCTGGTCCCCGAGCATGGTGAAGGGCCCGCCCGGCGCGCCGGTCACGATCGTGGAGTTCTCCGACTATCAGTGACCGTTCTGTCAGCTCGTCCAGCGGTCGCTGGCCCAGGTGCTCGAGGAGTACGCCGGACGCGTGCGTCTGGTCTTCAAGGATCGTCCGCTCGCGATGCACACCTTGGCCCGCGCGGCCCACGAGGCGGCGCGCTGCGCCGGCGCGCAAGGAAAGTACTGGCCGTACCACGATCGGCTCTTCGCGGTCCAGCCCGCGTTCCGTCGCGCCGACCTCGTCGGCTATGCGCGCGAGCTCGGTCTGGACCGCGATGAGTTCGCGCGGTGTCTGGACGAGCGGCGCTTCGCCGCGGACGTCGAGCGTGACATCGCGCAGGCGCAGGCGCTCGGGATCAACAGCACTCCCACCTTCCTCATCAACGGCCGGCTCGTGATCGGCGCGAGCAGCATCGAGGAGTTTCGCTCGATCATCGACAAGGCGCTGCAGGAGCGACGCTGATGCCCTATGTCAAAGTTGCCGAGGTCGACGAGATCGCCGTCGGACAGACGGCGCTGATCGAGCAGGCGGGCGCGACGGTGGTCGTCTACAACGCCGGCAACGGCCGCTTCTACGCGACCAGCCCGACCTGCCCGCACGAAGACGGGCCGCTCTCCGAGGGGTGGCTCGAGGGCGACGCGGTCATCTGCCCGTGGCACGGATACGACTTCGAGCTCGCGACCGGCGCCTGTCGCGTCGCGCCGGGCCTCAAGATCTCCGTCTATCCCGTGCGCGTGAACGGTACCGCCGTCGAGATCGACCTGCCCTGAGTGGCCCGGACCGTCTCATTTCTGATTCTTTCACTTTTCGTGTGCGGCGGACGCGCATCGGGGTGCTCCGAACGGTTGCGTAACCACGGAAAGGTGGTTAACGTAGCAGTTACCAGGAGGGTCCCGTCCCGTGACAGAGCGCGCCGTCAAACACGTGAGAAAATTCCTCGGCCAGCGTCTACGCGCTCTCCGCAAACAGCGTGCGCTCAGCCAGGAACGTCTCGGCAAAGGCTCCGGCCTCAGCGGCAAGTTCATCGGCGAAGTGGAGCGCGGCGAGAAATCGATCTCGATCGACAGCCTGTATCGCGTCTCGGTCGCGCTCGAGGTGCCGCTGCGCGATCTCACCGACGTCGGCGACAAGCACAGCACCGTGCCGACGGAAGAGGCCGAGAAGATCTTCGCGCTGGTCTCGGGTCGGCGGCGCCCGGAAGACGTGCGCAAGGCCTACAACGTCCTGCGCGCGATGTTCAGCCGCGCCTCGTAGAGCTTCGTCACTCACCGACTTCGCCCCGCACGCCGGCGCGATCGTTCGACGATCGAGCGCCACGATGAAGGTGTGACATGACCACGGAACAGCTATGGCTTGGCGTCGGCTTTTTCGGGCAGGCCTTCTTCTCCGCGCGCTTCCTGATCCAGTGGATCGCGTCCGAGCGCCTCGGCAAGAGCGTGGTGCCGCGCGCCTTCTGGTATTTCTCGATCGGCGGCGGCGCAACCCTCCTGCTCTATGCCCTCTACCGCCGCGATCCGGTCTTCATCCTCGGCCAGGCCGCCGGCCTCTTCGTCTACGCGCGCAACTTGTACTTCGTTCTGCGCGACCCCGAACACGCGACGCCCTGACCGCGTGCTAGAATGCGCGCGGCAAATGCGAGTTTTGTCGAGTCATACGCGGCAAGGAGTCAACACAAGTGACGATTAACTGGGCCCAGTGCCACACGCGTCCGGTGCTCATGATCCCCGGTCCGACGGAGCTGCCGTTCCCGGTGATCCAGGCCATGAATCAGCCGCCGACGATCCAGTACGACCGGAGCTTCGACGAAGAAATCCTCGAGCCGACCACCTTGGCGCTGCGCGAGGTGTTCCAGACGCGGAACGAGGTGCTGTTGCTCCCCGGCTCCGGCCGCACCGCGCTCGAGGCGGGCGCACTCTCGGTGATCGAGCCCGGCGATCGCGTCCTGATGATCGGAGCCGGTCAGTTCGGCGTGCTGATGCGCGAGATCATGAACCGCGTCGGCGCCGACTGGACCGAGTTCCCCGTCGAGCTCGGCGCGCGGCTCGATCTCGATCGGCTCGCGCGCGAGGCCGAGCGCGTGCGGCCGAAGGCGATCACCTTGGTCCACAACGAGACGTCGACCGGCACGACCTATCCGGCGGCCGAGGTCGGTAAGATCGCGCGCTCGGTCGACGCGCTCTTCCTGCTCGACACCGTGTCCTCCATCGCCGGGATCGACGTCCGCACCGACGAGTGGGGCGTCGATCTGAACATGACGGGCTCGCAGAAGTGCCTGGCCGCCCCGCTCGGCATGGCGGTCGTCGGCGTGAGCCCCCGGGCCTTCGAGACGATGGAGCGGCGCAAGCACGCGGCGTCGAGCCTGGTCTACGACCTCCTGCGCTGGAAGGAGCACTGGATCCCGGTCTCCCGCGGCGGCAAGGTGCCCGACGGCGCGCCGCGACGGCAGCCGGTGTCGATCCCGACGCACCTGACCAGTGCCATGCGCGCCGCGGTGCGGTTGATCCTCGAAGAGGGGCTGGCTCACCGCTTCCGCCGGCACGCGATCGCCGCCGCGGCCGTCAGGCGCGGCCTCGCCGCGATGGGGCTCGAGATGTTCCCGGACTCGTCGATCCTGTCCAACACGGTCTCGTGCGTGAAGACGCCCAAGGGCATCGAGCCGGCCGCGATCGTGGCCCGCATGCGCGACCAGTACGGGATCCTGATCGGCACCGGCCTGGACAAGATGCGGACGACCACGCTGCGCATCGGCACGATGGCGATGACCGCGAGCCCGCACTACGTCCTGCCGACCTTGTCGGCGCTCGAGCTCACCTTGCGCGACCTCGGTCACAAATGCGAGCCCGGCGCCGGCGTCGCCGCCGCCCAAGCGGCATTCGCGGACGCCGTATAATGATCATCGCGATAGCGATTGATCGGGCGTGTCGGAGCCGGCTCGCGCCCGTATCAGGCCACCCTCGATGAGCGCCGGCCTCGAGGCACCCGCTACAACATGAGCGCCGACCTCAAGGCACCCGTTACAATAGTCGTCCCGGACGATTTTCCGTCCGTCTTCGACAAGACGTCCGCGCACGAGCGTTGCAAGAAGGTCGGCGACACGAAGGTCTATACCGCCCGGGGCGCCGACGAAGAGGCGGAGCTGATCAAGCGTATCGACTCGGCGCGCATCGCGATCAACATCCGGGCGCACGCGCGCTTCACCGACCGCGTGATGGAAGCCTGCCGCAAGCTCGAGATGATCTCGATCTGGGGCACCGGCACGGACAACATCGACCTCGACGCGGCAGGCCGTCACGGGATCACCGTCTGCAACACGCCCGGCGTCAACGCGTTCGCTGTCGCCGAGCACGCCGTGGCGCTCATGCTCGCGACCGCTCGGCGCATCCCCCGGATCGACCGCGAAGTGCGGGGCGGCGCGTGGCCGCGCGATCTCTTGATGCAGCTGCTCGGCAAGACGCTCGGCGTGTGCGGCACCGGTAAGATCGGCGCCCGCGTGATCACGATCGCCAAGGCGCTCGGGATGGACGTGCTCGCCTACAGCGCCCGTGGCGACTCGGCCGCGGTGGCAGCGCTCGGCGCTCGCGCCGCGTCCAAGGAAGAGATCTGCCGGCACGCGGACGTGATCTCGCTCCACCTGCGTCTGGCGCCCGAGACGCGCGGGTTTCTCGGCCGGCGCGAGTTCGCGATGATGAAGCCGACCGCGATCCTGATCAACACCGGCCGCGGGGCGATGGTCGAGCGCGAGGCCCTGGTGGACGCGCTCACCCAGAACAAGCTCGCGGGCGCGGGGCTCGACGTCTTCCACGACGAGCCGTTGAAGCCCGGCGATCCGCTGCTGGCGCTGCAGAACGTGGTGCTCTCGCCCCACAACGCCGGGCAAACGCCGGAAGTGATCCGCGACGGACTCCTGCGCGCGATCGAGAACGTCGAGAACTATCTGGCCGGCAAGCCGACCGACGTCGTAGTCGCCCCGGTCAAAGCGCGGCGCTGAGGCGCCCGACGGAGGTTCTACCATGGGCGTGACGTCGCTCGAGATCACGCAGCGCTCGGTCGTCCTGGACGGCCGCCCCTTCGGTCAGGCCGGCGCGTACGAGAAGATCGCCGGCGTCCTTCACCTCGCGGTCGATCCGGCGCACCCGGCGAACCAGGACATCACCGACATCGCGCGGGCGCCGCGCAACGCTGCGGGGCTGGTCGAGGCGAGCGCCGACTTCTATCTGCTCCGTCCGGTCGACTCCGCTCGCGGCAACCGCCGGCTGTTACTGGACATCCCCAACCGCGGCCGCAAGGTGGCGCTCGGGATGTTCAACAGCACGATCCGCGTTCCCGATCCGGCGACCGCCGAGGACTTCGGCAACGGCTTTCTGATGCGGCATGGCTACACCGTCGCGTGGTGCGGCTGGCAGCACGACGTTCCGCGCCAGGACGGGCTCATGGCGCTCACGGTGCCGACGGCGCGCGGAGACGGCGGGCCCATCAGCGGCCCGGTGCTGTGCGAGTGGCGGCCCAACTCCCGGGTCGACACGCTGCCGATGGCCGACCGCTATCACATCGCGCAGCCGACCGCCGACCTCGCCGACCCGGCGGCGCGGCTGACCGTTCGCGAGCACGCGGGCGCCCCGGCGGTCGCGATCGCGCGAACGGCGTGGCGATTCGCCGACTCGACACACGTCTCGCTCGCGGGCGGGTTCGAGCCCGGCAAGCTCTACGAGCTGGTCTACCGCGCCGAGAATCCGCCGCTCGTCGGTCTCGGGCTCCTGACGGTCCGCGACACCGCAGCGTGGCTGCGATCGGGCTCGGCGGCCTCCGGCAATCCGTGCGCCGGCCAGCTCGAGCGCGCCTACGTGATCGGTGTGTCGCAGACGGGCCGCTTCCTGCGTCACCTGCTCTATCTGGGGCTGAACGAAGACGAGGGCGGCCGCAAGGTCTTCGATGGCGTGATCCCCCACATCGCGGGCGCCCGGCGCGGCGAATTCAACCAGCGCTTCGGGCAGCCGTCGCTGAACGCGACGTCATCCGTCGGCAGCTTGTTCCCGTTTACCGACACGCCGGCGGTCGATCGCGTCACCGGCGAGCGCGGCGCGCAGCTGGCGCGCCTCGAGGCGCGCGGCACGATGCCGAAGATCATCGCGGTCAACACGGCCGCGGAATACTGGCGCGGCGACGCCTCGCTCGTGCACTCGGACGTCGAAGGCGCCGCGGACGTGGCGCCGCACCCCGAGACGCGGCTCTACCTGTTCGCGGGCTGCCAGCACACGGTCGGCACCTTGCCGCCGCCTGCCGCAGACCCCAACACGGGCTCGCGGGGATTTCACACGTTCAACGCCGTCGACTACGCGCCGCTGCTGCGCGCGGTGTTGGTGAACCTCGACCTCTGGGTCACCGACGGCGTCGAGCCGCCGCCGAGCGCGGTCCCGCGGCGGGGCGACGGGACCGGCGTCGACGCCGAGACGATCCGGCCGAGCTTCACGCGAATCCCGGGTGCGCGCTTCCCGGATCGGATCGAGCGGCCGCGCCGACTCGATTTCGGCCCTCAGATCGGACGCGGCGTCATCGGCGAGCTGCCGCCGAAGATCGGCGCGCCGTTCGCGAGCTTCGTGCCCTCGGTCGATGCGGACGGCAACGACGTGCCCGGCGTCCGGCCGATCGAGCTCGGCGCGCCGCTCGCGACCTTCACGGGCTGGAACCCCCGCCACCCCGAGCAGGGCGCCCCGGGCGACCTCATGAGCATGATGGGCTCGACGATTCCGTTCGCGGCGACGCGAGCGCGGCGCGAAGCCGCGGGCGATCCGCGCCCGTCGGTCGAGGAGCGCTACGCCTCGCGCGACGCCTATCTGGCGCGGGCGCGCGAGGCGGCGAACCAGCTCGTGGCCCGCCGGCACATGCTCGCGGAAGACGTCGACGCGGCGGTCGAGCGCGCGGGACAGCTCTGGGACTTCATCGTCCGCGCTTGAACCACTCGTAGATCTCTTCGCCGGTCGTCATCCAGACGCCCTTCTTTCTCCGGATGTAGTCGTAGATCGCCTCGAAGTACTTGATCCGGTGCGGCACGCCGTGGATGTAGGGATGCACGGCGATCGCCATCACCCGCGGCTGCCTGGCGCCTTCCAGATAGAGCCGGTCGAACTGATCGCGCACGCGGTCGAGCCAGGCGCTCGACTCGTGGTGTTGGATCAGCATCATCGGGATGTCGTTGAGCTCGAGCGTGTAGGGCACCGAGACCAGCGGGCCCGCGGTCGTCTTGATCTCGTAGGGCTGGTCGTCGTTGACCCAGTCCGAGACGTACTCGATCCCCTCCTCGGCCAGGATGTCGAGCGTCTCCCACGTCTCGGTGAGGCCGGGGCCGAGCCAGCCCTTCGGCTTCTTGCCGGTGTACTCGGTCAGCATGCGGACGGCCGTGCGGATCGCCTCGCGCTGATCCGGGACCAGGTGCAGGGCCCCCTGCTTCACGCCGTGGCCCATGAATTCCCAGCCGGCGTCCTTCATCGCCCGGGCGACGGGCTCGTACGAGCGGCAGACGTTGGCGTTGATCGCGGTCGTCGCACGAATCTTCCGCTTCGTGAGCGTCTCGAGCATCCGCCAGAAGCCCACGCGCATCCCGTAGTCGTGCCACGCCCAGTTCGGCACGTCGGGTACGGTGGTGACGCCCTGCGGCGCCGAGAGCACGCCGCGGGGCATCGGCTTCTCGATGTCCCACTCTTCGATGTTGACGATGGTCCACACCGCGATGCGTGCGCCGCGCGGCAGCTTCCAGGGCCGGCGCCCTGCGATCGGGGAATAGTCGAAACGCTCGCTCGGTAGTCTCACGTCTGCCTCCTCCGCGGGCTAGCTTCCGCCCAGCGGCGCCTATAGTACAATCCGCGAGCCTTGGAATTCTGGATCAGCCAGCTCTTCAACGGAATCTCCTACGGCGCCCTGCTGTTCTTACTGGCCGGCGGCCTCTCGCTCATCTTCGGCATGATGCGCATCGTGAACATGACGCACGGCTCGTATTACCTGCTCGGCGGCTACGTCGCGCTGAGCGTGATCTGGCGCACCGGCAGCTTCGCGCTGGCGGTGGTGCTGGGCGCCCTGACGATCTCGCTGGTCGGCATCGCGGAGTGGAACGCATTCCTCAAGCGGCTGAGCGGCCAGGAGCTGGGCCAGGTGCTCACCACGATGGGCTTCGCGCTGATCTTCCAGGACCTGGCCCTCGTCATCTGGGGCGGCGATCCGTACACGATCACCGTGCCCGCGGCGCTCTCCGGCTCGCTCGTCCTGGGTCAGATGTATTTCCCGATCTATCGCATCTTCATCATCGCGGTGGCGATCCTGATCGCGGTGATTCTCTGGCTCACGCTCGAGTGGACGCGCGTCGGCGCGATGATCCGCGCCACGGTCGACGATCCCGAGATGGCGCGCGGGGTCGGGATCAACGTGTACCTGATCTCGATGGTGGTGTTCGCGCTGGGCGCGACCCTGGCGGCGCTGGCCGGGGTCGTGGCCGGCGGCTTCGTCGGCGTCTATCCCGGCGCCGACTTCGAGATTCTTCCGTATGCGTTCGTGGTGGTCATCGTGGGCGGTATGGGGAGCCTCAAGGGTGCCTTGATCGGCAGCGTGATGGTCGGGCTCCTCGACAATTTCGGCAAGGCGCTCTTTCCCGAGCTCTCGTACTTCACGCTCTTCGCGCCGATGGCGGCGATCCTGGCCGTGCGCCCGACCGGCCTCTTCGGTCGCGCCTGATGCGCCCGGCGCTGCCACCGGCGACGCTGCGGGTCGCGCTGGGCGTGGCGCTGGTGGTGCTGCTCGCGGCGCCGCCGTTCGTGTCGTCGTTCCTGCTGGCACTGCTGACGCAGGCGGTCATCTACTCGATGCTCGCGATGAGCCTCGACATCATCCTGGGCTACATCGGCCTGGCTTCGCTGGGCCACGCGGCCTATCTCGGCCTGGGCGCGTACAGCGTCGGGATCCTGGCGACGCGCCACGGCGCGCCGTTCTGGGTCACCTTGCTGGTCGGTGTGCTGCTGGCGACGGTGGTCGCGTCGATCTTCGGACTCCTCGCGTTGCGGGCAACCGGCGTCTACTTCCTGATGATCACCTTGGCGCTGGGCATGGTCGTGTGGGGCCTGGCCCATCGTTGGGTCACGATGACCCAGGGCGACAACGGCATCTCCGGCGTCCCGCGGCCTGATCTCGGGCTTCCCTGGTCCTTCACGCGCGGGATCCCCTTCTACTATCTGGCGCTCGTCGCATTTCTGCTGGCGCTGTTCGTGCTCCGGACGATCGTGCGCTCGCCCTTCGGCCAGACGCTCGTCGGGATCCGCGAGAGCGAGTCGCGCATGCGGACGCTCGGGTACCACGTGTGGCTGCACAAGTACATCGGGTTCGTGATCGCGGGCGGCTTCGGCGGATTTGCCGGGGTGCTGTGGGCCTACTACAACGGATTCGTGAGCCCGGCGGATCTCGAGCTCGCGACGTCGGTCGAAATTCTCTTGATGGTCGCGCTGGGCGGCCGCGGCACCTTGATCGGACCGGCGCTCGGCGCCGTGCTGATCGTGGGTCTCAAGAACCTCGTATCGGTCTACACCCATCGCTGGCTCCTGATCCTGGGCGGCGTCTACATCGGCACGATCGTGTACGCGCCCGAGGGCATCGTGGGAGCGCTGCGGCAGTGGACGAAAGGAGAGCGGGTCATGGGCAAGAAGGTGATCGTCTCGATCCTGGTCGCGATGGTCTCGATCGGGCTGGGGTGGCCCGAGACGGCGTGGGCCCAGAAGGGGCCGATCAAGATTGGCGTGATCACGCCCATGACCGGCGGCGCCGCGCAGATCGGCAAGGACATGACCAGTGGCATCTCGATGTGGCTCGAGGAGAACGGCGGAATGATCGCCGGCCGGAAGGTCGAGGTGATCGTCGAGGACAGCCAGGGCCAGCCCAACGTCGCGTTGACGAAGCTCGCGAAGCTCGTTGAGAGCGACCGGGTTCACGTGCTGGTCGGCGAGGTGTTCGCCCACATCGGTTACGCGATGGCGCCCAAGGTCGACGAGTACCGCATCCCGATGCTCTATCCGGTGATCGCGGCCGACGATCTCACCCAGCGCAAGCCCGCCAAGTGGGTGGTGCGGACGGGCTGGACCGGGAGCCAGCCGAACCATCCCTTCGGCGAATACGTGGCGAAGACCCTCGGCTACAAGCGCATCGTGACCGTGGCGATCGACTACGCGTTCGGCTGGGAACAGGTCGGCGGCTTTCAGAAGACCTTCGAGGAAAACGGCGGCCAGATCGTCCAGAAGCTCTGGGCCCCGCTCAACACCGCCGACTTTGCGCCGTATCTCTCCCAGATCCGGCGTGACGCCGACGCGGTGTTCGCGCTCATGGTCTCGATCTCGGCTTCGCGCTTCCCCAAGCAGTATCAGGACGCCGGGCTCAAGGCGAAGCTCCCGCTGATCGGCGGCGGGACCACGTTCGACGAGTTCGTTCTGCCCTCGTTCGGCGATGAGGCGATCGGCGGCATGAGCGCTCTCATCTACAGCGCGGCGCTCGACACACCGATCAACAAGAAGTGGGTCGCCGATTACCGCAAGAAGTACACGAAGATGCCGTCGTACTACTCGGAGACCAGCTACACCAGCACGCGCTGGATCAACGAGGCCGCCAAGGCCATCGGCGGCGACGTCGAGAACCGCGAGAAGTTCCTGGAGGCCCTGAAGAAGGTCGAGATTCCCGACGCGCCCCGCGGCCCGGTGAAGCTCGACGCCTACGGCAATCCGATCCAGAACATCTACATCCGCAAGGTCGAGAGGAAGGACGGCGAGCTCTGGAACACGGTCGTGCACACCTATCCGGCCGTGTCGCAGTTCTGGAAGTACAAGCCCGAAGAGTTCTTGAAGCAGCCCGTGTACGATCGCAACTTCCCGCCGTGCAAGTATTGCTGATCTCGTTGACGGTGGGGATCGTGTGGTCGGGTGCCGCCGACACGAATGGCTGATCCGGCGGCGGCGCTGAGCCTCAGCGGGCTCTCGAAGGAGTTCGGCGGGCTGCGCGCCGTCGACGGCGTCAGCCTGACCGTCGGCGCCGGTGAGCGGCGCGCGATCATCGGCCCCAACGGCGCGGGCAAGACCACCTTGTTCAGCCTGATCAGCGGCGAGACGCGGCCAAGCGACGGGCGAATCGCGCTCTTCGGCCACGATGTGACCCGTTACGCGCCGCACCGCCGAGCCGGCCTCGGCCTCGCCCGCACGTACCAGATCACGAACCTCTTTCCGCGCCTGACCGCGCTCGAGAACTGCCTCCTGGCCGTACAGGCGCTGACGCCGGCCAAGTTCCATCTGCATCGCGGAATGCGGCGCTATCCGGCCTTCTTCGAGCGCGCGCGCAACGTGCTGGAGGCGGTGGGGCTTGCCGACAAGGAAGACGAAGCGGTACGCAATCTCTCCCACGGCGAGCAGCGGCAGCTCGAGATCGCGCTGGCGCTGGCCGGCTCGCCCAGGCTCCTGCTGCTCGACGAGCCGACCGCCGGGCTCTCGCCTGCGGAGTCGCACGCGATGACGGCACTACTCAAGAAGCTCGATTCCGCGATCACGCTGCTGGTGATCGAGCACGACATGGACGTGGCCTTCGCGCTGACCGACCGCATCACGGTCCTGCACTACGGCAAGGTGGTCGCCGACGGGCTCTCCCACGAGGTCAAGGCGAACGCCCTGGTCCAAGAAATCTACCTGGGGGCGTCCTGATGCAGCAGGTGCGCTGATGCTCGAGGTGCGCGACATCCACACCTACTACGGCGACAGCCACGTACTACAGGGCGTGTCGCTCAGCATGACGCGCGGGCAGGTCATCGGTCTTCTCGGGCGCAACGGAATGGGCAAGACCACCCTGATCCGCTCGATCATCGGCTTCACCACCCCGCGCAGCGGCCGCGTTGTGTTCAAGGACCGCGACATCACGGCGTGGCCCTCGAACCGGGCCGTGAGCCTTGGACTCGGGCTCGTGCCTCAGGGGCGCCGTGTGTTCCCGTCGCTGACGGTCATGGAGAACCTCGCGGTCGCCGGCAAGGGAAACGGCGGCCGCTGGACGATCGCCCGGGTCCTGGAGCTCTTTCCGCGGCTCGGCGAGCGCGGCGCCCACCGTGCGGGCAAGCTGTCGGGCGGCGAGCAGCAAATGTTGGCGATCGCCCGGGCGCTCATGACGAACCCCGAGCTCTTGTTAATGGACGAGCCAACCGAGGGCCTAGCGCCCCTGCTCGTTCGCGAGGTCGGACGGGTCATCGAGAGTCTGAAGGCCCAGGGCCTATCGATCTTGCTGGTCGAGCAAAATCTCCCGATGGCGCTCAAGGTCTCCGATCACGTTCACGTGCTCTCGCGCGGCCGGATCGTGCACTCGAGCTCCCCGGACGCGCTCTGGCGCAACGAAGAGATCAAATCGCGGTATCTCGGGCTGTGAGGGCACCCGAGGGTTGAGGGAATCCAGATGAAACGCATCGCGGTGGTCGGGGTCGGGCTCCTGGGATCGGCGGTGGCGTCTCGCCTCTTGTCCGGAGGCTTCACGGTGATCGGGTACGACACCCGCCGTGAGCAGCTGACCGGGCTTACGTCTCGCGGACTGCAGGCGGCCTCGAGCCTGAAGGATGCCGCGACCGGTGCCGACGCCGTGTTCACGATCCTGCCGACGCCCGACGCCGTCGAGACGGCCATTACCGGCCCCGGCGGACTGCTCGGGACCATGGCGCGCTCGGCTGCTCTGATCCAGATGAGCACGATCTCGCCGACCCTCACCCGCCGCCTGGCCGAGGCCGCGACGGGCGCGGGCATCGCGTTCCTCGACGCGCCCATGAGCGGCACCAGCGCGATGGTCGAGCGCGGCGACTGCACGATCTTCGCGGGTGGTGACCGGGCGCTGGTCGACGCCTGCCAGCCGGTCTTTGCGGCGATCGCGAAGCGAACGACTCACGTGGGCCCGGTCGGCAGCGCCTCACTCGCGAAGCTCGCGGCGAACCTGCTCGTGGCGCTCAACACCGCCGCGCTCGCCGAAGCGCTCGTGCTCGGCACGAAGGGCGGGCTGCCGCCTCAGGTCCTCCTCGACATCCTGAAGGACAGCGCGGGCGCTTCGCGGATGGTCGACGTGCGCGGGCCGCTGATGGTCGAGCACCGCTTCGAGCCGCAGATGAAGCTCGAGCTCTTCCTGAAGGACTTCCGCCTGATGCTCGAGGAGGCTCAGCGCCTGGGCGTGGCGCTGCCGCTGACGAGCCTGACCCAGCAGCTCTGCACGGCCGCCGTCGCCGCCGGACGCGGCGGCGACGACCTGGCCGTGCTCATCACGACCCTGGAGCAGATGGCCGGCCTCGGCCCGGCCTAGACTAGGCCTCACTCGAACGGATAGATCTTCTTCCAGTCGCGCTTCATGTCGACGACGGTCCAGTTCTTCGCGGTCGCCTCGTCCAGGGCCTTGTCGAGCCGCCCGATGGAGGATTGGCGATCGTACGCCCATTCGCGCTGAGCGTCGGTGTGGCGGACCAGGCCCATGAACCGGGCGCCGTCACCGGCCGCGGTCCACTGGAGCATCTGCTGGTCGCCGTCCGAGTTGCCGAACGCCAGGATCGGGCGCCGTCCGATGAAGCGCTGGATGCCGACGGGCTTGCCGGCCTTGTCGTCGACGAGATTGATCTTCGGCAGCTTCACGAGCACGGGCTTGCCGTTCCGCATCTCCAACCGGGTCTCGCCCACGCTGCCGACCACCTGCTCGGGCGGGATGCCGTACACCTGCTCGGTGAAGACGCGCATGAAGTCGATGCCGCCGCCGGAGACGATGTACGTCTTGAATCCGTTGGCGCGCAGGTACGCCAGAAGCTCCAGCATGGGCTGGTAGACCACCTCGCTGTAGCCTCGCTTGAAGCGAGGGTGCTTGGCCTGAGCCAGCCAGTCCTTCACGATCTGGGCGAACTCGTCGGTGGTCATGCCCGAGTGCGTGACCGCGACCACTTCCGCGATGCCCTTCTCACCCGTCGCCGCGACGGCCTTCATGTCGTTCTCGAGGATCCCCTTGAACGGCTGCTTGGTCTTCCACTCCGGGTGCTTCGGCGCCAGAGCCTTCACCCGGTCGAAGGCAAAGATTCCCTGGAAGTAGTTGGGCTGCTCACTCCAGAGCGTGCCGTCGTTGTCGAACGTCGCGATTCTTGCCTCGGGCGCGACGTACTGGGCGCTGTTGCGATCGGTGACCGACTGGACGAACTTGACGATGGCCTGCTTCACCTCGCCGTCGTTCCAGGACGGCAAGGGATCGGTCTGAGCGAGCGCTGGCGACACGAGCATGGTCGACAGCAATACGAGAAAAGCGAGCAGCATCCCGTCTCCTAGTTGGCCTTCACGAACGGCGGCGGCGACCATGAGCCGTCGGCCACGTCGGGCCTGGGCGAGTAGATACGCATGGTCGGCTGGAAGGGCGCGTCCTTCGGCGCTGGCAGCCAGTTCGACTCTTTGTCCGCGCCCGGCGATTCCGCCTGCACGTAGATGTCCAGCGAGCCGTCCGGGTTGAACGTGAGCTTGTCGCGGTCGCCGATCGCGAAGCGGCTGATCGCGTTGGGAACCTGAAACCCATCCTTGTCGTACATCGTGATCGACCAGAACGCCTCGGCGGGGGGCAGCTTGCCCTTGTCGAAGTGCAGCACGTACTTGTTCGCGCCGGTGAGCGGCTCTCCGGCGCCGTTGACGAACGCGGTCGGGTAGATGGCGTCCTCGGGAAGGTTGGCGCCCAGCCCGCCGAGGGCGACGATCGCGCGCTGCTTGTACGACGTGCCGTACGTGCCGACGTTGTCGGTCAAGATGTTCCAACCGTTCACGTGCCTGCCAATCGTCTTCATGGACCGCGCGAGGTCCTCGAGCGCGTCCTTCGCCGCGGCGTTGATGGTCGCGACCGTTGCCGCGTCGAGCTTCTTGGGGTCGAACGGTTTCTCGGGATCCAGGCCGAGCGCACGCAGGCGAAGCAGGATCGGATAGTCGTTGGTGTGAGGCGGATACCGGCCAATCAGCGCCCTCAGTCGCGTGAGCATCCCGACACCGTCCACGCGGTTCACCTGCACCATCGGTGGAGTCTTGTTGTCGACTCCGGGGTCAGTCGGGACATCCTTTGGCGGCGTGAACGTCTTGCCCCACGCGCTGAGCGGCGCCAGCTTGTAGCCGTCCTGCACCTTGTGGACGTTCGCGTAGTCCGCGGGCCCGTTGGTTTGCGTCCGGCCCAGGATCCGGAACCGCAAGGTCGGCGCCTCGATCTTGGTCACGCCCTGAGGCAAGGCGCCTCGCCATCCTCGAGCCACGAGCGCGAAGTGCCCGGCCTTGGTCCCCGTGGTTCGCTGGCCGACGACGGCGAACACGTCGGTCCACATATCGAGCATCTGGAGTAAGTAGTACCGTCCGCCGGTGTCCGGAACCGAGAGCACCATCGGCTCGCGGGCCACGTCGATCCACGCCAGCGAGTACAGCGTGTCGAAGTTGAAGCGCACGATGTCTCGGTCCTCTGCACTCGGGTACGTCCGCGCGTGCGCGAACTGGTTGATCGGCGCACGCATGGGCACCGTGGTCGCATTCGGGACGTTCGTGACCTGGCGCATCGTGGCGTCCATGCTGACGATCGGGTAGGCGTAGAAGTAAGCGTCGCGGGCGAGCTGATAGGTCGCCTGGTCCCGGGCGGTCGGCGCCGGCGTCTGCGCCCGGACGTTGCTCGAGAGCGCGAGAAGAGTAGCTAACGTCAGGAGGGTCGCGACCGATCGAGCGATCACCTGCGTGATCCTGCCCCGGACCGGGAGGGCGTGCAACTGGACCTTGGCCCCCGACCCGGCTGTCACCGCGGCCCGATGGCGGGCGCTCAGACTCCGGGATCGCCCCCCAGAGCCCGCGAGGCCGCCGCCGCCGACTCGCGCACGAGCGAGGCCAGCTTCGGCAGGCGATCGCTCGACAGCCGCACGGCGGGGCCGGCGATGCCGATCGAGGCGACCACCCGCCGTGAATGGTCGAACAGCGGGGCCGCGACGCACTTGAGACCCAGCGCGAACTCCTCACCGTCGAGCGCATACCGGGCGGCGCGGATCTTCGTCATCTCGCGGCGAAGATCGCCCGGCTCGGTCACGGTCGACGGGGTATAGGCCCGCAGGTGCTGGTGAAGGAAGCGCTCGAGCCAGTCAGGTGTCTCCCAGGCTACCAGGGCCTTCCCCAGCGCCGTACAGTGGAGAGGTGCCCGACGCCCGATTCGCGAGTACATCTGCAGCGGCTGGTCGCTCTCCATCTTGTCGATGTACACGACTTCCCACTCGTCGAGGACGCCGAGGTGGACGGTCTCCTTGGTCGCGAGCATGAGGCTTCGAAGGAACGGCGCGGCGACATCACGGATAGCCCCGCGGTTGGCGATGAGCGAGCCGACCTCGAAGGCTTTGAACCCCAGGCAGTACCGGTCGGTATCGGGATTCTTGCGGACGTAGCCACGCGAGGCCAGCGACGTGAGCAGCCGGTGGACCGTGCTCTTGCCCAGGCCGAGGGTTTGGCTCAGCTCGGTGACCCCGATTTCCGGGCGTTCGACGCTGAACGACTCGAGGACCGCGAGGGCGTTGTTGACCGACCGAAGCACACGTGCCATGTCGCCTACCTCGCTACTGTTCCGCGCTGGAGAACGTCATTCCTCGGAGCGCTTGCTTCATAGCAGCGGTATCGCTCCCCTGTCAAACCGAAATCGCGAGAGACCCACTCCGGATCCCGGAGGATCACGACGATGATCCGCACGACGTGCTTCGTTTTGATCGCTACCCTGCTGACGGCGCCTGCCGCGGGGGCGGCGCCCAGCGAGGATTCGTTCATCGCCGGCTATGCCGCGGCCGTCCTCGAGCGACAGTTCTCGCTGACCGCGCCGACCCTGCGCGTGCAGGACGGAGTGATCACGCTCGCGGCCTCCGACCTCGCTGCCGTCGACCGGGCGCGCGTCGTCGCCGAGCTTGAAAAGATCCGCGGCGTCACGCGTGTGGTGGTACTCGAGCCGGGAACGGCACCGCCGCCCGGTGTGGTGGTCCCTCCTCCCGCGACGCCGCCGAGCGGCGCAACGCCGACCGGCACGCAGACGGAGCCCCTGCGGATCATCTCCGAATGGCAGGTCGGCGCGCTGCCGGGCGGCGTGCTCTTCAAGCCGCTGGTCGCGGACCCACGCTGGCCGCACTTCGCCGCGGCCTGGCAGTACTACATCGACGACAAGCAGCTCAGCGACGTCGCATCCGTAAGCTTCGGCGAAAGCTTCTCGCTCTATCGCGGGCGGATCGGCGGCGCGTGGTGGGAGGTCGGGCTCCACGCCGGCGTGTTCTCGGTCTTCGACATGGACGCGGATTCGTTCGACCTGGTCAACGCCGACTATCTCGTCGGGCTCCCGCTAACGCTCCGGTACGAGGACTTCACCGCGATGTTGCGCGTTTTCCACCAGAGCAGCCACCTGGGCGACGAGTTCCTGCTGCGGACGAAGACCAACCGGATCAACCTGAGCTACGAGAGCGTCGACCTCAAGTTTTCGTACGAGTTCGGCGATCTGCTGCGACTCTACGCGGGCGGCGGCTACCTGTTCCACCAGACGCCTTCGAACCTCGATCCGTTCTCGGTGCAGTACGGGATCGAGTTTCGGAGCCCGTGGCCGCAGCACTCCACGGGGTGGCGCCCGCTCGTCGCCGTGGACGTCCAGCAGCGCGAGGAAAACGAGTGGTCGGCCGACATCTCGGCCCGCGCCGGCATCGAGATCGACGGCGTGCTGCTCACGCGCAAGCTCCAGATCCTGCTCGAGTACTTCAACGGCCACTCGCCGAACGGCCAGTTCTACAAGGACAAGATCCAGTACTTCGGTCTGGGCACGCACTTCCACTTCTGAGCCCGCGCCGGCGCGGTCTCGGGGTAGGATCGTCAGCCATGGCCGACCAGGATCTCCGGAGCTTCGTCGCCGCCTACGAGCGCGTCCATCCGGGCGAGGTGATCCGGATCGCCGAGCCCGTCTCGCTCGAGGAAGACGTGATGGCGCTGGTCCTCGAGTACGAGCGGCGGCGCCGCTACCCGATCTTGCTCTTCGAGCGCGTCGCCGGCCACGACATCCCGATCGTCTGCAACGTGGTCGCGAGTCGCCGCGCGCTGGCCTTCTCGCTCGGTGTGGACGAGCGCGGCCTCGCCGCCGAGTACGCGCGACGTATCAAGGACTACATGAAGCCGGTGGTCGTCCCTGACCCTCCGTTCCGTCATCGAACGGTGACCGGCTCGGCACTCGACCTGGCAAGCCTGCCGATCCCCCGCTATTTCCCCGGCGATGCCGGCCGCTATCTGACGGCCGGAATGCTGGTCGCCCGCGATCCCGACACGGGCGTGGAGACCGAGGGCTACCATCGGTTCCAGGTCAAGGGACGCGACCGAATGGGTGTGAGCCTCCATTCGCGGCGGCGCATGTTCGAGTACCAGCGGCGCGCCGAAGCGAAGGGCCAGGCGCTGCCGTGCGCGATCGTACTCGGACTGCACCCGCTGGTCTCGATGGGCTCGCTCGCCTACCCGCCGGCCGACGTCGGTAAGTTCGAAGTCGTGGGCGGGCTCCTCGGCGAGCCGCTGCAGGTGGCACCCTGCGCCACCGTCGACCTCTCCGTGCCGGCCTCGGCGGAGATCGTCATCGAGGGCGAGATCCTGCCCGGAGTTCGCGAGCCCGAGGGCCCCTTCGGCGAGTTCACGGGCTACGTCTCGCGCCGCTCGACCGAGCACGTGTTCGTCGCCAGCGCGATCGCGATGCGCGAGCGGCCGTGGTTCCAGTCGATCGGATCCGGGCGCGCGGGTGACCACATCACGACGCTCGGCCTGATTCGCGAGGCGGAGATTGCCAACGCGCTGACGCGGGTCATCCCGAACGTGCGCGGGGTCCACGTGCCGCTGTCGGGGACGTCGTCGTTCACCGCGTACGTCTCGATCGCACAGAGCCGACCGGGCGAGGCCAAGCACGTGATCCCGATCGTGCTCGGCGTCGATCACTACCTCAAGCTCGTGATCGTGGTCGACGACGACATCGACGTCTTCGACGAATCCGAGGTGCTCTGGGCCGTCGCGACGCGGATGCAGGCCGACCGCGACCTCGTCGTCATCTCGGGCAGCCTCGGCGCGATGCTCGACCCGAGCGCCGACGACCGCGGCGTCACCGCGAAGCTCGGCATCGACGCGACGCGGCCGTTCGGCGAGCCCTTCGCCGAGAAGCTGGTGATGTCGCCCGACAAGATGGCCTGGGCCCGCGCGCTGGTCGACCGGCTCGGCAGTGCATAAGGAGGCGCTCCCGTGAAGCGCTACATCGATCTCTCCGTGACCGTGGACGATGCAACCCTCTCCCCGCCCTCGACCAACATGCGGCTCGAGATCACGCCGCACCGGCGGGGGCCGGGCTTCTGGCAGGTCTCGAGCGTGCACCAGAGCCTGCACACCGGGGCCCACATCGACTCGCCGCTGCACGTCTTCAAGGACGGGATCACGACGGCCGAGATCTCGCTGGATCAGGTGATGGGCGAGGCGGTGGTGGTCGATCTGTCCTTCGCCGGGGCCAACCACGCGATCACGATCGACGACCTCAAGCGGGGCGGCGCCGACGACGTCAAGCCGGGCGACATCGTGCTGCTGCGAACCGACTGGACCGACAAGATGTACGGCCGCTGGCCGGACTACTTCACGCAGTCGCCCTATTTTCCGCCCGAGTCGGCCGAGTGGCTCGTGGCCCGGGGCCCCAAGAACATCGGGTTCGACTTCTTCGAGGAGTACTGCGCCCGGCTGCCCGACTTCTCGTCCGAGGACTTCCCGATGCACCGCGTGATCCTCGGCGCCGGCGTCGTCATCATGGAGGGGCTCACGAACCTGGCGGCGCTCCCCCACCGCCGGGTGGACTTTGCCGCCCCGTTCTACAAGATCGCTGGAACCGAGGGCGCGCCCGCCCGCTTCTTCGCGGTCGTCTGATCCCGGCTTTACTGAGGCCAGCTTCAGGTCATTCCCGGATTGGTCGGCGTCTCCCACCATCGCATGCTCGACTGGGTGCGCGAGCACCGTGCTCGTGTGAGCCCGAACGGCGGTTCCGCGGCATCTGAATGTGAGTCAGGGGGAAGCGATGATGGTCAGGACTGGCGCCGTAGCGGTCGAGTCGTTGCCGGATCGGAAGCTGCGGGCTCAGCTCGCCACCCACCCCGCCCCGGCGTCGAGCACCTGGGCGGTCGTGCTTGCCGGCGGCGAAGGGTCGCGGCTCAAACCGCTGGTGAGGCGGTTGTTCGGCGACGAGCGGCCCAAGCAGTACGCCCCGCTGCTCGGCTCCTGCTCGCTCCTACGCCAGACCCTGGACCGAGTGGGACGGCTCGTGCCCGCCGAGCGCACGGTGGTCGTCAGCCAGTACGACCACGCGCACTACGTCGACCGCGAGCTGAGCGACGGCGCCGCGCCGCACGTGCTCTTGCAGCCCGAGAATCGGGGCACCGGCACGGCGATCATCTACGCGGCGCACATGATCCGGCGCGTCGATCCCGAAGCCACCGTGGCGGTGTTTCCGTCCGATCACTACATCCGCGAGGAGGACACCTTCCTGGCGCACGTGGCCGAGGTGATCCGCTTCGTCGAGCGCAACGCCGAGCGGCTGGTCCTGCTCGGTGCGCGGCCGACCTCGCCGGAGCCGGAATATGGCTGGGTGCGCCCGGGCGCGCCGATCGGCGAGACGAGCGATGGGCCGATCCGGCGCGTGCAGGGCTTCCTCGAAAAGCCGGAGGTCGAGAACGCGCAGCGCTGCATGACCGCGGGCTGGCTCTGGAACACGTTCGCGTTCGTGACGAGCCTGCCGACCGTGCTCGCCGCCGGACACGAGTTCCTCCCCGACGTCGACGATCGCCTCAACCTGATCGGCGCCTTCTCGGGAAGTCGCCACGAGGGCTGGGCGGTGCGCCAGGCATACTCCTTGTTGCCCGTCGCCGATTTTTCGCGCCGTGTGCTCGAGCGGTGTCCGGGCTGGCTCGGCGTGTCGCGGCTGCCCTCGCTCACCTGGTCGGACCTGGGCACGCCGCGCCGTGTCGTCGGCGTCGCGAATACGCTGCCGGTGCGACCGATGTGGATGACCGCCGGGCGACGGACGTCGGATATCCTGGCCTCGGTCCTGGCGGGCCGCGTCCCCGTGACAGGGAAGCGATCGTGAGGCGGATCGAAGCCGCTCGGCGCCCGGCCTTCACGATCGAGCTTCGCGCGGCCGCACTCTGTCTCGAGCTCGACTGCAACACGGTGTTCGACAGCTCGATGGGAGCGCCGTGCCCGCGCTGCGGGAGCGTGATGTCACATCCGCTCGCGGCGTGGCTCGATCGCGACAGACCCAGCGCCCAGTCCGGCTCGTCTCGACCGGTCCGGGCGCTGGTATCCGCTGCTTGAGGTCGGGGCTCTAGGCCTTCAGGTTCTTCGCGAAGAAGTCGGTGCAGCGCTTCCAGGCATCCTGTGCCGCGGCCGCGTTGTAGGACGGGCGGTAGTCGGCGTGGAAGCCGTGCCCGGCGCCCGGGTAGACAACGACCTCGACGTTCTTGTTGTGGTGCTTCAGGAGCTCCTCCAGCTTCTTGGCGTCCTCCGGCTTCGGATTCTGGTCGGTCTCGCCGTAGAGCCCGAGGAACGGCGCCTTGATGTCCTTCGCGATGTCGAACCCGGTCACGGGGCCCGAGGCGCCCTGGTAGGGCCTCGCCGGCGGGCCGTACCAGGCCACCGCGCCCTTGATGTCGGGGTTCGTTCCCGCGACCTGGTAGACCGTCGAGCCGCCCCAGCACCAGCCGGTCACCCCCACCGCTGACGCCTTCACGTTCGGCCGGGTCTTGGCCCAGTCCGCCGCGGCCTTGATGTCGCCCAGGGTCTGTTCGCGCTTCTGGGCCAGGACGATCTTGAGGATGTCCTGGACATTCGCGATGTGCCCCACGCCCCCCTCGCGCTTGAACAGCTCCGGCGCGACCGCGTAGTAGCCCGCCTTGGCGAACCGCCGTGCGCAGTCCCGGATGTACTCGTGGACGCCCCAGATCTCGGAGATGACCAGCACGATCGGGGTGTCCTTGCCCGAAGCCGGCCGTGCCTCGTAGACGGGCATCTCGTAAGTACCGATCTTGACTACCTGATCGCCCGCGACGATGCCGTCGGTGTCGGTCTTGATCGCCTGGGCGAGCACCTTGTCGACCCCCACGGCGTACCCGGCGAACGTGGAGGTGGTGGCGATCATCTGGCGGCGAGTGAGCATTGACTACCTCCTTGATTTTTAGGGCTTCGGGGATTTTAGGGCTTCGGGGGGAAACCCCGGCGGATGATACTATCTAACTGCGCCACTTCGGCGCAGGTTTCAGCCCGCCCCCGCTTCGGGGAGGATCATGGATCTGCTCGAGGTCAAAAGCCGTATAGCTGAGGCCCTGGTCGAGTCTATCTTCCGGCGCGCCCGCTATCAGATAAAGGCCTTCCGCAACAACACGTCGCCCCTCCGGTTCGGCCGCGAGGACTTCAGCCCCGACTTCAGGGTCACCTCCGATGCTGAGGGCGACAACGGCGGCGGCGAGTTCCTGGTCGAGGTGAAGTACCGGCCGTCGGCCTACCAGTTCGTGTCGGTCGAGAACCAGCGGGGCGAGCGTTCGATCTTCTACATGGCGCGCCGCCAGTGGCCGAACCTCTATTTCGTCCTGGTGACCGATCGGCCAGAAGCCGGCCGCTCGTGCTTCCAGGCCATTGCGTTCGGGTCCATGAAGCCGGGCGAGGCCTTCCGCACCGTCGACCTGGTCGAGCTGAAGGAGCTCCGGATCTTCCAGCACAACATCGAGGACCACGAGGAGCTGATTCGCCGCATCTTCTCGCTGCTGACCGGCGCTCAGCCCTAGCCCGCCCTCCACATCCGCTCGTGGGCGACGCGTTTTCACTCGTCCACATTTCCACAGATATCCACAAAGCGATTTCTGCACGGTGTGACGCGCTCTCGCGGGGGCCATGTCACAAACCAGGCCGTCTGGTTCGCGGACGTGCCCGCTCCGATCGATTACGTTCTGTTTACGCCGCCGTCCGGGCCCAGCGCGCTCGTAAGCCGCCAATGACGCAGCGAAACGAACTATTGACAGCGTTCGCCGCCGCGGACATTGTCCGAAATCGTATCGAATCGCGCGGCTCGTGCGCGCCGGGGATACCGCATGGCGGCTTCATGAGCACGTTCTTCAACGCGCTGCAGCAGGCGGAGCAAGAACGGTTACGTCGCGTGACGCCGCCGCCGCTGGAGCTGATCGGCGATCGGGGCCCGAGCCCGGTCGTCCAGATGGCCAACCGCCGCGGCTTCGACCAGCTGAAGCTCCTCTTCGACTACTCCAAATTCCAGATCGGGCTCTATACGACGTTTGCGATCGTGCTGTCCGGGGCGATGGCGTTCCGACCCGTGGTGTTCAGGTTCCACCGAGGCTTCATGGCGCTCGCGGTGGCCTTCATCTGCCTGGCGGGGGTGGCGGCAGGAATCATCGCGAGCCGCTGCCCTCACTTCGCGTCCTGGAGCGAGCTCTGGGCGGCCAAGATCGGCCCGTTCCGGTGGAAGTGTCTGCCAGGCGAGTACTGGACGTACCTGCAGCACGTCTGCTTCGCGCTGGCGCTCGCCGCCGCCGCGCTCTCGCTACTGCTCGCCCGCTAGAGCGCCTTCGCCACCAGCCACGCGCCGAGCACCGCCAGGAACAGCAGCACCGCCCGATTGAACGAGCGCTGATCGAGTCGATCCTGAACTCTCACCCCCAGGGCGAAGCCCGCCAGACCCACGGCGGCCAGCCCGAGCGAGGCGAGAGCCAGCTGCCAGCCAAGGAGCCCGTACCACACCAACGTCAGGAGCTGGACCGTCTTCACGACCAGGAAACTGAACGCGATCGAGCGGACGAACTCCTTCTTCTCCATCCCCAGCGCGACGAAATAGAGCGCGAGCGCCGTGCCCGGCGCGTTCGTGATGCCGCCCATGATCCCGGCAGCGAGCCCGACGGGCGCCGCCAGACGGAGCTCCCAGTGCGCGGGCACCCGGGGCGAAAACCGGGCCAGATCGAGCAGGACGTAGCCCAGCACGAAGCCTCCCAGGGTCAAGGTCACCGTGCGGGCTGAGAGCATCACCAGAAGCTTGGTTCCGATGACCGTGCCGACCATCGTGAACAGGAGCAACGGCGCCAGGCGGCGCGGCGCGGCGCCGAGCGCGCCCCCACGGCGCACCTGCAGGCTGTCCATCACAAGGTTCGGGATCACGAGGAGCGGCACTGCCGTCTTGACGTCGACCACGAGGGCCAGGAGCGGCGTGCCGAGCGTGGGGAAGCCGAAGCCGATCGCGCCCTTGACGAAGGCGGCCAGCAGAACGGCGACGATCGACCCGAGGACTAGCGCGAGAGCGACTCGTGCAGGACTTCGGCCGGATGCTTGGCGCGGCGGCCCGCGAGGTGCTGGATCTGCTGCCGGCACGAGATGCCCGGGGCGACGATCTCCGTCTCCTTCGCGGCCGCCTTGACCGCCGGCGCCAGGCGACGGTTCCCGAGCGACACCGAGATGTCGTAGTGCTCGCGCTCGAAGCCGAACGAGCCGGCCATGCCGCAGCAGCCCGAGTCGATCTCCTCGACCTCGAACCCGGCCCAGCGGAGCGCCGCCACCGTGGGCGCCGTGCCGACCAGCGCCTTCTGATGACAATGGCCGTGGAGCAGCGCCTTCTTGCCCTTGGCGGCGAAGGAGAGCGAGAGCCCACGGGCGCGCTCGCGGACCAGGAGCTCCTCGAACAGGAACGAGTGCTTGGCGACCGCGCGGGCGTCGTCCGTGCGCAGCAGGTCGACCGTCTCGTCGCGCAGGGTCAGGAGACACGACGGCTCGAGGCCGACGATCGGGACGCCGCGGCGCGCGTACGGCGCGAGCCGCTCGACGTTCCAGGCCGCGTGCTCGCGTGCTTCGGCCAGCATGCCCTTGGAGATCAGCGGCCGACCGCAGCACTTCTTGTCCACGAGCACCACGCGATAGCCCGCCGCCTCCAGCACGCCGACCGCGGCCCGAGCGATCTCCGGCACGTTGTAGGTCGTGAACGTGTCGTTGAACAGCACGACCTCGCCGCGCGGCGCTGCCGAGGGCGGCGTGTGGTGCCGGAACCAGTCGGTGAACGTCTCGGACGCCAGGGTCGGCAGCGGCCGGCGCCGATCGATGCCGGCGATGCGCTCGAGCGCCCAGCGGCTCGGTGGCAGGTTCGACAGCCAGTTGGACAGCGCCGGCAGCCGTGAGCCCAGGCGATTCATCCGCGCGATCCGGCCGAAGAGCCGGTTTCGGAGCGGCAGCCCGTTGGCCTGGTAGTAGTGGTGGAGAAACTCGTACTTGAGCTTCGCCATGTCGACGTTCGACGGGCACTCGGCCTTGCAGCCCTTGCACTCGAGGCACAGATCCATCACCTCGTAGAGCCGCTTGCCCGTGAACTCTTGCCTCGGCATCCGCCCGGAGAGTACCGCGCGCAGCGCGTTGGCGCGACCGCGGGTCGAGTGCTCTTCGTCTTTCGTCGCCATGTACGACGGGCACATCGTGCCCTCGAGCGTCTTGCGGCAGGCGCCGACCCCGTTGCACATCTCGATCGACGCCGCGAACCCGCCCTGCTCCGAGAAATCGAGCAAGGTCTTCGGCTCCCACGTCGTGTACTGCGTGCCGTAGCGCAGATGCTCGGTGACGCCCGCCGGCGCCACGATGTTGCCCGGGTTCATCCGGTTGTCGGGATCGAACGCGCGCTTGAGCTCGCGGAAGGCCTGCATGATGCGCGGCCCGTACATGCGCTCGAGGAACGGGCTCCGCGCCCGGCCGTCGCCGTGCTCGCTCGAGATCGTGCCGTTGAAGCTGACGACCAGGTCGGTGATCTCGTCCGCGATCGCCTTCACCTGCTCGAGGCCGCGCGGGGTCTTGAGATCGATCACCGGGCGGATGTGCAGGCAGCCGACCGAGCAGTGGCCGTAGTACGCGCCCTCGGTATCGTGCTTGGCGAAGATCTCGCGGAAGCGGCTCACGAACTCGGCCAGGTGCTGCGGCGCGACCGCGGTGTCCTCGACGAACGCGATCGGCTTCTTGTCGCCCTTCATCCCGAGGAGAAGACCGAGCCCCGCCTTGCGGAGCTTCCAGATCGACTGCTGCTCGGCATTGTCGTAGGCGACGTGCGCCGTGTAGCCGAACCGCTCGCGCTGGCGGCGCGCATCGAGCGCGTCGATCTTGGCGCGCACCTCGGCGTCGGTTTCGCCCGCGTACTCGACGATCATGATCGCGCCCGGATCGCCCTGCACGAACCCCATCCGCTGCGACTGCTCGATGTTGTTGCGGGCGAGATCGAGGATCATCTTGTCGGTGAGCTCGACCGCGTATGGGCCGGTCTCGAGCAGCGACGACGACGACTCGAGCGCCTCCTGGATCTCGCGGTAGTGGATCACCTCGACCGCCGTCTTCTTCGGGCGGCGGATCAGGCGCATCTTCGCCTCGACCACGGTGAGGAACGTGCCCTCGGAGCCGACGATCAGCCGCGCCATGTTGAGCGGCTTGCCGTTGGTCACGTGGCGGCGGCCGATCGCGGGCACGAGCTCGTTCAGGTTGTAGCCCGACACCCGCCGCCAGTGCGCCGGATAGCGCGCCTTGATCTCGTCGCCGCACTCGTCGCGGACCCGCGCCACCTCACGGTAGATCTGCCCCTCGAGGCCGGGCAGGCGGCACTTGGCCTCGAACTCGGCCGGCGTGACCTCGCCGAACACCGCGCGCGAGCCGTCGGCCAGCACGGTCGTCAGCTCGATCACGTGCTCGACCGTCAGGCCGTACGCGATCGAGTGCGAGCCGCCCGAATTGTTGCCGAGCATCCCGCCGAGCGTAGCGCGGTTCGACGTCGAAGTGTCCGGACCGAAGCCGAGACCCAGCGGCCGGACGTGATGATTCAGGTTGTCCTGCACGAGCCCGGGCTGCACGCGCACCCACAGCTCCTCGGCGTTGACCTCGAGCACCTGGTCCATGAAGCGCGAGAAGTCGAGGACGAGCGCGTAATTGACGGTCTGGCCGGTCAGCGACGTGCCGCCGCCCCGCGGCAGGATCGCGACCTTGTGCTTGGCGGCGATCTCGACCGCGGCGCGCACGTCGTCGGCGTCGCGCGGGATCACGACGCCGACCGGCTCCATCTGGTACATCGAGGCGTCGGTCGAATAGAGGAGACGGGAGGCGGCGTCGAACCGGACGTTGCCGCGGATCGCCTTGCCGAGCTCGCGTTCGAGGTCGTTCACGGCGGCCATTATACTCGTTGCTCGCCGGACGGTCGCTACGGGTACTATAGTCATGTGATCGTTCGCGTCGCCGTCCTCGCGCTGCTCCTCGCCCTCGCGGCGGTCGGCAGCGAAGCCGCACCCGCCGCGCCGGGCTTCAAGATCACGATGGTCGACGGCAAGACCACGGTCGACTCACGCGAGCTGATCGGCAAGAAGGTGCTCGTTTTACGATTCCAGGCGTCGTACTGCAAGGCCTGCGCGAAGGAATCGCCCGCGTTCGGCCGCCTCTACGACAAGTACCGCACCAAGGACGTCGAGGTCATCGCGCTGCACGTCCAGGACACGACGAACGACACGCGCACCTTCATCCGCCGCAACAAGGTGAACTATCCGGTCGCGCTCGATCCGAGGCTCAACATCGGCAACACGTTCGGCTTCAAGGGCACGCCCTACACCGTCGTGATCGATCAGAAGGGCGAGATGGTCGCCCAGATCCACGGCCAGGGCGCCGTGGCCCGCCTGCCCAAGATCCTCGACGACCTGTTGAAAGAGCCCCCACAGAAGTCCTGACTCAGGGCCTCAGCATCACCTTGATCGCGCGGTCTTCCTTGCGGTCGAAGATCGCGTAGCCCTTCGGCGCGTCGCCGAGCGCCATCGTGTGCGTGATGATGCGCGCCGGCTTGAGCTTGCCGACCCGCACCAGCGGCAGGAGCGGCGCCATGTAGTTGCGCGCGTTGCAGATGCCCATCTTGAGCGTGAGGTCCTTGAAGAACGCCTCGCGCGCCGGAAAGCCGAGGCTCGGCTCGACGTACACACCCACCGAGGCGACCGTGCCGCCGGCGCGCACCGCCTGGATCGCCTGCGTGAACGGCGTCTCGTGCCCGACGCACTCGAGCACGACGTCGGGCCCGCGCCCGCCCGTCAGCCCGCGCAGCTGCTCGGCCGGGTCGCCGCGGTCCAGGCTCACGGGCTCGGCGCCGAACTCTTCAGCGAGCTTGAGCCGGTAGTCGACGCGGTCGACCGCGAAGAGTCGCGCCGGCCCAAAGAGCTGCGCCGACTGCATGGCGAGCAGCCCGACCGGGCCCGCGCCGAACACCGCGACCGTGTCGCCCGGACGGATCCCGCCGTTCTCGGCGCAGAAGTAGCCGGTGGACATGATGTCGCCGAGGAAGATCGCGTCGTGGTCGGTCATCTCGGCCGGCACGCGCTCGCAGAGGTGATCGGCGAACGGCACGCGGATCCACTGCGCCTGACCGCCGCCCCAGACGTGGCCGAAGCGGCCGCCGAACACCGCGCGCCCGGTCGTCGCGCACTGGGTTGGCAGGCGACGCTGGCACCACTCGCAGTGGCCGCACGAGACCGAGAACGGCACGATGACCCGATCGCCTCGGCGTACCTTCGTGACCGCCGGGCCCAGATCCTCCACCGTCCCCATGAACTCGTGGCCCATGGTGGCGCCGGTCTGCACGAGCGCGCCGCCGCGGCCGTGGTACTGATGCAGGTCCGAGCCGCACACCGCGCTCGTCGTGATCTTCACGACCACGTCGGTCGGATCGACGACCTTCGGCTCGGCGACGTCCTGCACGCGCACGTCGCCGACGCCGTGGAAGGTGATGGCTTTCATGGTGTCCTCCGTGGAGCTAGAGCTGTCCGAAGTGGCAGAGCGTGATGCCGAGGCTCGACACGGCCGCCCGCGCGGCGGGCAGACCGAGACCGATCATCTCGGTCTCGCGCTGCCGACCGTAGCGGCTGTAGGAGAGCGCGTCGTCGCAGAAGCCCGGGTGCGCCATGAACTCGGAGACCCCGAGCGGCAGCTCGCGCAGATGCGCGAGCGTGCGACTGAGCGACCAGTACGCGTCCGGTCCCGACTCGCCGAAGAAATGGTCGGGCGTTCTGAGACCGGCCGTCAGGGCGCGCGCGCGGGCGGTCTCGTTCTGGCTCCTGACCGGCACGCCCAGGCGCCGGGCCGCGTCGAGGATGATCTCGGCAACCGGCGCCAGCAGCCCGACGTGATGGTGCGTGTCGAGGTGCGTCGGCGGTCGGTGCATCAGCGCGGCGAACTTCTCGAGCTGAGCGCTCACCTCGCGCTCGACGTCCCGCGCGTCGGCGAGGGCGGCGGCATGACGCGGGTCGCGCACGAAGCGTCCGTCGCCGTCCGAGAGCGAGCGCGCCCCCGACAGCGGCCGTCCCAGGGTGAGGTTCACGTGGATACCCACGCCGAGCGACGAATCGCGTAGCTCGGCCAGCTGTTCGGCGTCGATCGCCGCCGTGGCGAGCAAGGTCGTGCTGCTCACGATGCCGTGGCGGTGAGCCGAGAGAATGCCGGCGCTCACGCCCGGCGTGAGACCGAAGTCATCGGCGTTGACGATCAGTCGTCGCGTCACGTGCCGGCGCCGCTACTTTCCAAGGACGCGGCGGAAGTAGAGCCGGAGCGCTTCCTTCAGCTGGGCCCGCGCGCCGGCGGAGGTCTTGGCGTCTTCGAGCTGGTCGATGTCGATCTGGAGCGGAACGCCCTCGCGCTTGATCCCGTCGAGCTCGGCCGTGAGGCCGCAGCGCTCGTCGGACTCGGTGAAGACCAGCTTCGCGCGCTTGAAGCTTCCGTCGTCCTGAGCCAGCTGCTGCACGGTCTCGACGATGACGCGCTTCATCTCTTCGGCTTCCGCGGCCGGCACCGTCGAAAACGCAGCCGTCAACTGAACTTCTGCCATTGGCTCTCCCCTACTGCTAGTGGCCCGCGGCGGCCGCGGCTCGGAACGCGTCGAGCCCCGCTTCGAGCCCGCGCCGTGTGACGCGCACGCCGACCGGCTTGGCGAAGTTCAACGTCGCGTACGTCTCTTCTCTCGGCGCGACGCGCTGACCGAGCCGACCGAGCGCTGCCAGCGCCTTGGCGCCGACCCGCTCGTCGGCGAGCGTCTCGTCGCTCTCGGCGTGCAGCCGCGGCGCCTCGATCGCGGCCTGCAGGTCGCATCCGCTGTCGACGAGGGTCGCCAGCACTTGCGGGATCGCCGAGACGATCCGGCGCCCGCCCGGAGCGCCGAGCGTCAAATACGGCTCGCCCTTCTTGAAGCCTAGCACCGGCACCATGTTGACCAGCGCGCGCTTGCCGGGCGCGACGGAGTTGGCCCGTCCCGGCTCGGGGTTGAACCAGATCATCCCATTGTTGAGCAAGATGCCGGTTCCCGGCACGACGACGAGCGAGCCGAAGAGCGACACCGCCGTGTGGGTCAGCGAGACCATGTTTCGCTGCCGGTCGACCACGCTGATGTGGGTCGTGCAGTCGCCGCCCGCCGCGACCGCGCCGAGCGACGCGTCGGTCGTCGCCGGCTTCGCTGGGCGCCGGCGCAGCGCCGCGGCGACCTCGCGCGCATACGACTTCGAGGCCAGACGCTCCCAGGGCGCGTCGATCATCGCCGGATCGCCCAGGTGCTGGAAGCGATCCGCGAACGCCCGGCGTACGGCGTGCGCTCTCAGATTGAGACCGTTGGGCGTGTCCCAGCCGACGGCGTTCTTCGGGAACTGCTCCAGGATGTTCAGGATCTCGAGCGCGGTGACTCCTCCGGTGGCGCCCGGCGAGAACCGAAGCTCGAGGCCGCGATACGTCCCGACCAGCGGCGCGCCGACGCGGACCGAGTACGCCGCGAGATCGTCGCGCGTGACCAAGCCGCCGTTGGCGGCCATCGCCTCGTGGATCACCTGCGCGAGCTCGCCGCGATAGAACGCGTCGGGCCCGTTCTCGCCGATCAGCTCGAGGCTCCGCGCCAGATCGGGATAGATCGGGCGATCGCCTTCTTCCATGCCGGTCGGCGGCCGATAGATCCAGCGGCCGTTCTTCAAATACACGCGCGCCGCCTCGCCCGCGCCCGCCAGCTCCTCGAGCTGGCGCGCCACGGACAGCGCCTGGTACCAGTCTGCGACGAAGCCGCCGCGCGCGAGCTCGATCGCGGGCGCGACGACGTCGCGGAGCTCCATCGTGCCGTAGCGCTCGAGGGCCAGCGAGAGCCCCGCGACCGATCCGGGAACCGCCACCGCGAGCCAGCCGCGCTCGTTGGCGCCGTTCTCGACGTTGGGCCACGCGAAGAGCCCGCGCGAGATCCCGGTGCTGAGGCGGAACATCGACGCGTGGGCGCGTGCCGGGGCGCAGCCGTTGAAATCGAGCGCGACGGTCTCGCCCTGCCGAGCGCGATGCACGAGCATCGTGCCCGAGCCCGCGATCGTGGACATGAAGGGCTCGACTACCGTCATCGCGAAGGCGGTGGCGACCGCCGCGTCAACCGCGTTGCCGCCGCGCTCGAGGATGCGGGCGCCGACGCGCGCTCCGACCGGATGCTCGGCGGCGACCAGTCCGCGCCGGACGGGTGGAGTCTTCTTCGTGACGATCAGCCGGGATTCGATCATGGGATGAGCGGAGAGGTCAGTATTTGAACGCGTGCTGCGTGATGTCGACGACCACCTTGTCCTTGAGGTAAATGCTCCAGCCCGAGGGATACGTCCACGCCTCGTTGGGCTCGTTCTCCTTCACGGCCGGCCAGAACTGCTTTGCGAGCTTCTCCATCTCGGCCACGTCGGTGATCCGGGCGAGCGGCGGACCCAGCAAGATCACGACCTGCTCGTCGCTCTGGCCGAGGGTCACCTGCTTGATGAATCGAAACGTCGACACGTCGACCGAGCTCGCGGCTTCGGGGTGCTGGCGCAGGTACTGGCCGATCTTCTGCTCCATCGCGTTGTCCCAGCGACGGCGCTCGTCGAAGTTCGGCTCTCGCCCGTTCGCGATCAGGACCTTCATGGTCCAGATGTCCTCGGCGAGCGGCCCTTCGGTCGTCCGCTGCTCCTTTCGCCGCATGCCGAAACATCCGGCGGCCATGAGCAGCACGAGGGCGACCACAATGATGACCCTCACGGCAGGCATGATAGCAGGCTCAGATCAGCGCCGACTCCAAAACAATGCCGCGATCGATCGCACGCGAGGCGTGGGCCAGGAGCCGGCTCGTCTCGACCGGGACTTCAGGACTGTCCGCGAGCTGCCTCAGGAGGTCGATCAGTCGGCGCATCGCCCGGATCAGATCGCCCTCGTGCCCGCCGAACGCCTCTTCGACGATCGCCGACCAGTCGTCCTCACCGGACGTCCAGCGAAACACCGCCGGCATGAACCCGGCGTGCACCGCAATCGGAATCCGTATGTGGCGCGCCCGCTGCGCCTCGTGCACGGTATCGGCGACCCGCATGAGCTGGTCGAGCTTGCGCTTGAGCTTGGGGCGCTTCTTGAGAAATGTGCGTGCCAGAGCCGGGTCGCCCGAACGCGCTTCCTCGACCAGCGCCGAGCAGACGGCAGCGGCCTCAGCAGCGGAGACGTCATCGAAGAGGCCGTGGGTCACGCCCTCGGCGACGAGCACCTCGTTATCGTGGCGCAGGCCGGCGATGAGCCGCCCCTTGCTCTCGAGCTGACGCTCTCGCACGGCGCCGAACTGCTCGAGGACCTCGACGACGCGCAGAAATTCCTGCCAGTATGCGCCGCGCAGCGACTCGAGCTGCCGCCGTCGGAGCCCGAGACGCTCCGTCACGGTCTCGAGCTCGCGCCACTCGCGGTCGCAGCGCGCGGTGGCGCCCCACGGGCAGCGGTGGCACTCGATCGTGGCCAGCGCCGCCTCAGGGCCCTGTGCGCGCTCGCGGTCGACCAGCTCGGCGACCGACAGCCGCTCGAGCTCGGCCGCCAGATGCCGCAGGCCGCGGCTGTCAGGGCTTCGCCGATCGTGGCCGTCGCGCCCATCCCGCCCGTCGCGGTGCTCGCGCCAGCCGCCCCGGCGATCGCGACCGTCTCGGGCGTCGCGGCCGTCGCGTCCGTCGTGTCCGCGATCGCGCGGCACGTGAAGCGGCGGCGTGGCCCAGAAGACCCGCTTGATCACGCCACTCTTCACCCGCACGGTCACGCCGTGCGGCAGAAGCGCGTCGATCAGCACGCGATGGCCGCGGATCGCGTGAATGCCGAGGACCATCGCGAGCGTCGGCTGGCCGCCGCGCCGCACCAGCACCAGGCGTCCCGGCTCGGCCTCGGCGACCGTGCGCTCCCCGCCCCGCCGGTTGCCTCCGCGGCCGAGCGCCTGGCGGCGCGCCTCCACCTCCTGACGCGCGCGCCGGTAGCGGCCGATTCGCTGGAACTCGCCGCATGGCGCCGGATACTGCCGGAGCTCGTCGAGCTGAGCCTCGAGCGCCTTCACGTCCCCCTCGACCTCGCGGATGCGCTTGAGGTTCTGATACTGGCCGAACGACGACTCGATCCGCTTTCGCAGCTGGTCGGGTGAGGCGCCGGTCGAGAGCAGCAGCGCAACCGAGCCGTAGCCGAGCTTGAACTGGCTCTCGATCGGCTCGGGCGAGCTGTCGATCACCCGCAGCAGATCCTCGAGGCCGTCGCGCGCGTCGAGGGCCACGACGCACGTGCCTTCAGGATCGATGCCCCGGCGCCCGGCGCGCCCGGCCATCTGGGTCAGCTCGTTGTGGGAGAGCGAGCGAAAGCCTCGGTCGGTCCGCTTGGTGAGCCCCTGCAGCACCACCGAGCGCGCCGGCATGTGGATCCCCAAGGACATCGTCTCGGTCGCGAAGACGACGCGACAGAGACCGCGCTCGAAGAGCACCTCGATCAGCCGCTTCACGCTCGGCAGGATCCCCGCGTGATGCAGGCCGATGCCCAGACGCAGCGCCTCGAACACGCTCTGGTTCAGCACCGACTCCGCGACCGTCGGGCTCTCGCGGATCAGGTCGCCGATCGCGGTGTCGACCTCGCGCTGCTGGGGCGGCGCCAGGAGGCTCTTGCCCTCGGTCAGTACGTCCTGCATCGCGCGCTCGCAGCCGACCCGGCTGAAGATGAAATAGATCGTCGGCAGCCAGCCGCGCGCTTCGAGCGCGTCGATCAGCACCGTGGGATGGACCACGCGCCGCGTGTACCAGCGGCCGCGGTCGTCGGGGCCGCGCGGCTCGTCGCCGATGACGCGCGCCTTGCCGCTGCGCACGCGGTCCACCTCGTGGATTTCGCCCGCCAGGTCGGCGATCACGTACGCCAGGGGCACCGGGCGATGCGGGTGGTAGATCGGCACGATCGGCCGGTGCACGATCGAGATCCAGTCGGCGATCTCCTTGATGTTGGCCACCGTGGCCGAGAGCCCGACCAGCACGACGTCCGACGGTGCCGCGACGATGATCTCTTCCCACACGGTGCCGCGGCCTTCGTCGCCCATGTAGTGACACTCGTCGAGGACGATGTAGGCGAGGCCGTCGAGCCCGCTCCCGTAGAGCGCATTGCGGAGGATCTCGGTCGTCATCACGAGGATCGACGCGTGGGGGTTCACCTTGACGTCGCCGGTGAGGATGCCGACCTTGTCGGCGCCGAACTCGCGGGTGAAGTCGGCGAACTTCTGGTTCGAGAGCGCCTTGAGCGGAGTCGTGTACGCTAGGCGGCGGCCGGCCGCCAGGGCCGCGTGGATCGCGAACTCGGCCACGAGGGTCTTGCCGGCGCCGGTGGGCGCCGAGACGATCACCGACTGGCCGGCTTCGATGGCGCGGATGGCTTCGACTTGAAAATCGTCGAGCGGGAAGGAATAGCGCGAGCGGAAACGCTCGAGAAGCTCCATCTCGTGACACAGTAACACGGGGCGTCAGGACCACCCAGGAGGGCACCGAGCGTGATCGTCTTTCACATCGCCATCACGGCCGCCGACGACTACCTCACCCGGCGCGAGGCGCACCGCCGCGACCACATCGGCCGGCTGCAGGGGCTGCGCACCAACGGCATCCTGATCGGCGGCGGGCCGTCGGCGGACCTCAAGACCGCCGACCTGTTCTATCGCCTCCAGCAGCCCGGCCAGATCAAGTTCGCGATCGAGGAAGACCCGTACTGGACGGGCGGCGTGTGGACCCGCTACGAGCCCCGGAGCTTTGCTCAGTTCGTCGAGCCATGGGAGATGGTGCCGGTCGTCCTCGACGGCACCCGCCGGGCCACGATCATCGAGGGGCCGACCGCCCAGCACGACATGGCCCAGTTCGCGCTGATCGAGATGCGCGGCGCCGGCCGGCTCGCGTTCGGCGGCTTCTTCGAGGACGGCAACACGCTGGCGGTCGTGAATACTGCCGACGGCGACGAGGCGATTCGCTGGTTCGCCGAGACGGGCTTCTGGAAGCCGGACGCACTGACGGCGCGCCCCTGGCTGCACGTGCTGTGAGCAACGCGGTCGTCGGGCTCGTCACGATCGGCC